>Ga0190315_1000112_pt1 | contig 47929 bp, 33 predicted proteins | sample 48701101_MG_FD_161673 | JGI IMG/M metagenome (GOLD analysis project Ga0190315, IMG submission 161673) | Hydrothermal vent sediment bacterial communities from Southern Trench, Guaymas Basin, Mexico - 4870-11-0-1_MG | ecosystem: Environmental > Aquatic > Marine > Hydrothermal vents > Sediment ...
CCAATGGCTAATTAAAGGTACCTCGTCATCCAAAAAGCCAATGGCTTAGCTTTATATGTTGTTAATAATTCTAGAGTGTAAAATTGAATAATGCAAGACCCTTATCAAAAAAAAATGTCACCGCGACTTGGGGGGCACTTATGCAAAAAGCCCATTGACTTCGTCAGCCAAACCGCCAATGGCTAATTAAAGGTATCTCGTCATCCAAAAAGCCAATGGCTTAGCTTTACATATAAATAATTATAGAGTGTAAAAGCGATCACTGAACTGTTCACTGAACTGTTCTTGTAACTGTTCACTGGAGCAGCCAAAATAGGAGCGATATTTTAAACGTAAATTGGTGAAATCTATGTAACAGTTTATTACAGTTTATTACCGTTTGTAATATTTTGTAATATTTTGTAATATTAGCCATCGCCATTTAATTAACTTTTTGATTATTAAGAATTTTTTGAGCAAGCCAGCCCTTATACCCCTTTCCCCTATCCCTACACGCCTCTCAAAGGGGGACTGGAGATAAGCCGTAATCCAACACATATAGGGCCTACGCGTTGACACGTTAAATTCATTTAAAATTCAGTTAGTTGGATTTTTATGACCGGTTAATATCAATTCTTATTAAAGATAAGTTGCAAGAGGCTAATTCGTTTATCCGCGTAATTGGTTGTACTTCGCGTAATTCGTTGTACTTAATTCGTTTATCCCTGATAACTGATCATTGATATCGCTGATAGGCTTGTAAGTAGCGGCGGACAATCGCCAGTTGTTTGTTTAAACCGGGCGCGTCAAGGCAAGGCGGCATACTTTGTAACAATTGCACTGCTTGAAAATTGCCACCAAGTCTTTTATAGATTGTCAATAGCTGTGGAAATGGGTAGGACAAACCTAAGTGTTGGAGATAGCGCGAAAAATCACTAAAGTTAGGGCACTTGAGCCGATAATCATAAAAGTCTGTGGCTTGAGGTATATCCCAACGACAAGTTAGTAAAATACGCAAATCGGCCGCTTCCCACCGAGACAACATCTCAAGGGCGATTTGGAGAGACTCATCAGTTAATGCCCCGCTGCGAGGATTTTGGACACACTCCAAGCCATCTATCCATAATAGCCATCGTCCTTGTGCCAATTTTGCCAAGAGTGCTTCAAAAAACACATCCCGAAATTCCATCGCCAGACGGGACTGATCCTTACTCACCTCGATAGAGGGGCCGACGGTGTGTTGGGAAAACTCCGTTTTGGTTTTAAGAGATTCTAACACTTGCGCCAGTGTCTCAATAAACCCCATTTCCCCACCCGCCTGATACGCCAACACTCGATATCCTTGTTGTGCCAATGTCATCGCTAGCCGGCCAGCGAGGGCCGTTTTACCCAATCCACCGGCCCCCCGAATAAGTAATCGCCGTATTTTCCCGGTGGCTAACGCCTCTCCCAAAGTCCGCAATTCTCGGCGACGGCCAATAAATACATTGGGCAAAGCAATTTGACTCCCCAGCGGATCAGGCTTACTCGGCTTTGGACGAAAATGCCAATCGACTACCGGTTGGGCCGGATCGTGACTGAGCAACGTGGGCAAACACCATTGCCCCACGCTTGCGTCAGAATGGCCGCACCCAACGGCCACATCGCGCCACACTTCATTAGACGCTAACAATTGCGTCATGGCACGACGGCTTTTTTGTACGGCCACATCGACTCGTTCCCGTTGCGCCAACGCAACACACAACGTTTGCACAAATACTGTAGCGGCCCTATCTATTAACGGCTCGCGTATTCCCACGACATGCGGCACGCCGGCCCGTGCAATTGGCTTAATTAAGCTTGCCTCGGTACCATTAATATTTGATTGGGCCGATTGACAGGCCGCTACGACAACACATTGCACATTCGTTCCGTTGAACACTTGTGCTAAAGTATGTGCGGCGACTAATTCACCGTGCCCCTCTTCGCTTTCAAAGACAAAAAAGGCCTGTGCTTGTTTTCTTTTACAACTTATTGACTGTTCATCGAGACGATTGCTATCGCTTCTAGCAATCGCATCAGTTGTTTTTGGGACAAAACCGTGTCCACTAAGTATTACTAGATGCCAAGGCTGGCTATGTAACAATTCTACAAACGTGCTAAAGCGCCCATCATTCGGCGCGTAAAAACGCACCCATCCGGCACTTATAAAAGGCATGAGGGCGGTATATAGTTGTTGTTGTTCGATTTCAATATCGAGACGCGCCCGTTGGTAAGAAATTTTTTCGGGTTGGGCCGTTAATAACAATATTTTTAGTGGGCCTTTTGGTGGTTGGGGTATATTGCCTCGCACACGGCGCGAGAGCGTATAATCAGGATGTTTGCCCAAAAAACCAAGCTCTGGATGATATAAACATTCCCACGGTAAACTATCTATGGCGTTGTCGTGGCACTCAATCATGAGCGCCTGTGGTGGCAAACTTGCGTCTACGTCCAAAACTTGCCACAATGTCAATCCAATGGTTTTTAACGCCGCCTCAGTGACGCGGTGGGCGTGATAGCGTTGGCTCAACTGTTGGGCGAGATTGTACAAATGGGAATGACTTGATAACCAGTCAGTCGAAGGGCTAAGAAAAAGCGGGGGCAAGTGGTGCATATATTATCAGTAACGCTAACGCAAATTAAAATAGACTGAAAGTACAACGGATTTTGGGAATAAACGGATTTCGTGAGCTCGACTTTAAATCTCAGTGACTTAACTCATTTTTAATTATATCAACTCGTTATTTATAATGACTTTTAAATCAATCCGTTAAAAAAACTTTGACTGACTCATTTCACTCTATGGCCCACAATTAACGCGTTATTCACGTATTAATATTAAGGGTTTAATCGTCAAAAAAGTGTTTTTATCAATTAATAATTATTCTTTTCAAACAATTGATTAATATAAAATTTAGATCGCTTATTGAAAAGTCGAAATCACATTAACTATAATGACTTTTAAATCAACCAGTTAAAAAAACTTTGACTGACTTATTTCACTCTATGGCCCACAATTAACGCGTTATTCACGTATTAATATTAAGGGTTTAATAGTCAAAAAAGTGGTGTTATCAATTAATGATTTTCAATCAATTGATTAATATTAAATTTCTATAACTTGAAAAGTCGAAATCATGTTAATTATAATGACTTTTAAATCAATCCGTTAAAAAAACCTTGACTGACTTATATCATTCTATGGCCCACAATTAACGCGTTATTCACGTATTAATGTTAAGGGTTTAATCGTCAAAAAAGTGGTGTTATCAATTAATTATTTATAATCAATTGATTAATATCAAAAATCAATTGATATTAATTATTGACAATAAGTGGGCGATTACAAGCCTACTACAAACTAAGGTTTTTTCTAGTTTCAGGCGATAAATCGCCTACTACAAACTGGTGACGCGGGGGCAAGTGGTGCATATATTATCAGTAACGCTAGACTGAAAGTACAACTTCTTTTAGGAATAAACGCAATAGCGCAAAATCAAGCCGTAATCGTACCTAAGTTATTGATTTGTCGCTTTAAAAAGCGGCCTTTCGGCCGAATGAAAGCGGTATTGCGAATGAACAGATGGAAATTTTTTCTAGTTTCAGGCGATAAATCGCCTACTACAAACTACATACTACATACTACATACTACAAACGGCAAACTGGAAACGGGATATTTTTTCTAGTTTCAGGCGATAAATCGCCTACTACAAACTGGTGACGCGGTGGGCGTGATAGCGTTGGCTCAACTGTTGGGCGAGATTGTACAAATGGGAATGACTTGATAACAAGTCAGTCGAGGGGCTAAGAAAAAGCGGGGGCAAGTGGTGCATCTGTTACCATTAAGGCGAGCGCAAATTAAAATATAAAATTCAATGAATTAAAAACTATCATAACAACGGATTTTGTAAACGATTGTTAATCTTAAATAATTTAAAAATTTTTTCCAGCAAAGGAAGTTGGGAAGCTCGTAGGGTTCCTTAGCGCAGCGTAATCCACCCGGCATAACTCTCAAAAAAACTCGCATCATGTTAAAAAATATGATTTAATTTGAAAACAAATCCTGCGAATTAAGGGTTGAATTGAATCATAAAAAATCAATGACTTATAAAAACGTCTTTATTGAAAGTGATTTTATAAGTATTTGTTCATTCTTCATTTTTCATTTTTCATTCTTAATTTGCATAAATCCTTGATTTAAACTGGAGGGCGTACCATGAAAGGATATTTGCTAGTAGCAATCATCGGGCTGTTAGTCTTGGCGGGTTGCTCCAAAAGGCCTATACCGGTAGCCACATCTTATCCAATAACGGCGCAACTAAAAATGCAGGGCGCACACCATTGGAATGTGTTGGCTGACGACATTGCCAGACGACTGAAGAAAACGTTAAAGCTCACCTTTCCCAATGCGGTTGTGAAACCTTCTTTGTTTGTCAAATTTACCGATGCCCAAGAAAAGACTCCCTTCGGTAAAGCCTTTTACCATTTGCTCACCAGCAAACTGGTACAAAAAGGACTCGTTGTCTTGAGCGATGCTGGCTACGGCCGCGATAACTTGGTTGTTGAGTACGATATGCAAGTCATTCACCATAAAGATCGTCGCTTGACTTATCCGCCGCCCGGCATATTTAGCGCCTTAGCTGGCGGCGTGTGGGTGATTGGCCGAGCGGTCGATTATTGGGCACATCCAGAATTGGCCGCGATTCCTTTTGGTTTGGCTTTGGATATCAATTCGGCCGTAGACTACATGTTGCCCGGTGAAACCAATACCGAAGTCATTATCTCCACCAAAGTCAAAATGGGTCAACAATACGTTTTTGGAGACTCTAGCATTTATTACGTCAATGATGGCGATCATGATCATTACGAGAACGGCACCAAAACTTATCAACTGGTCAATCACAGATGAAATCAACGCGTTCTTTTTTCACGGTAAGCTTGCTCTGTACGTTGTTGACAGGGTGTTCCTTGTTTTGGAAAGACTTTAATTTAGTTAATGCGAGCTACGAAGCTGCTGACGCGCTCTTGGCAGGTATCACTGACATTAGTCAGTTGCAACCCCGAGAAGAGGGTATCTATAGAAGACAACCCATTTTGGTGACGAGTTTTGTCAATATTGACAACTTACAAGAATCTTCTACCTTTGGACGAGTGGTTGCTGAACAAATTGGCTCACGCATCGCCCAACAGGGTTATCAAATGATTGAGATGAAGATGCGGACGAGCCGCATCTTTGTTCAAGCGCGGATGGGTGAATTAGTCCTCTCACGCGAATTACGCGAAATTAGTTTTCAACATGATGCGTATGCCGTTGTTGTAGGCACTTATGCCGCAAGTAAAGAATCGGTTTATGTGACAGCCAAATTAGTCCGCGCCAAAGACAGTATCATTTTGAGTTCTTATGACTACTGGCTACCTGTCGGGCCTGATACAAAAAAAATGCTCAAGAAAAAGCGGTAGTAGCCAAACCTGACAGGTTTTTAAAACCTGTCAGGTTTAGTTTTAAAGAGAAGGGAAAGGCATCGCCGTTCCTAACGAACTTTTTTAATGGTTTTGGTGTTTTTTCGACCGGGACTCCAATTTGGGCAACTCATCTGACTGCCGTAGTGGACAACAACAAATCCTTTGGGAATTGGCGAAGAGGTACAAACGGTTTCTACCTTCCCAGGTAACTTGATGGTTTTGGTGTTTTTTCGACCGGGACTCCAATTTGGGCAACTCATGCGACTGCCGTAGCGGATAATAACAAATCCTTTGGGAATTGGCGAGGAGGTACAAACGGTCGTTTCAGCATAAACAGAAGAAGCAGTAAACATGATTGAAAAAACTAACAAAAAAACAGATAAAATTGATAATCGCATACTTGTTCTCCTTTTATTTATATTGCGAACCTAGAAGGACTTTTTTAGCTTCTACCTTGGAATAGAAATCGCTGAACCACATTTTATTCACATTCAACTTCTTTATCCTTTTTTATAACTAATCGGCCTGTAGTTATTGAAGTTTAAGACTTCTTTATCCTTTTTTATAACTAATCGGCCTGTAGTTGAAGTTTAAGACTTCTTTATCCTTTTTTATAACTAATCCTTGTAGTTATTGAAGGTGATGAATTTTGCAAGCTTATTAATTATTAAATAACTCAAAGATAAGTGTTGTCAAGAAAAATTTTGGAATTAAATACGGAACGTACTTGGGAAGGGTTTATCGGGAGCCGTTTTTGCTGCACAAAAACTTCTAAAATAAAATAACAGGTTGTGGTTCACTTTCGTGTGCCGATTCATTTATGTTAACAACAGTTAACAATAGCACTCCTTTCCGTGGGTGAATCTACCAAAGGCTACCGAAAATGGTTTGTTAATAAATTGGGTACTATGCATGAACCTTTGAATTGACTTTCAACCCGCAAGATTTTGTCTAGGAAAATTCCGTTTATTCCCTTTTATCCGTTGTGCTCTCACGTAAACACGCCACCGTCGCCTCTTTTCACAGTAACAGAAAAAAGGTTCTCAGGATAAAATCAACGATGAGGCACAAAAAGTGAAAGGAAAAAAAAACAGATAAGTGGGTAAATAAAAGTATTTTAACATTTACAGATTAATAGTCGCTAAAGCGACTACTACAAACCGTACCTACTTAAGAAGGGAAAAAAGGAAAAAGAGGAATTTGAAAGGATGGTGCCGAGGAAAGGACTTGAACCTTCACGGGGTTACCCCCACTAGCACCTGAAGCTAGCGCGTCTACCAGTTCCGCCACCTCGGCAAAATTGAGGCGCGTATTCTACAGAAAGAGAAAAAAATAGTCAATGAGTAATCAAAAAAAATCTTCGAGTCGTCGAAAAAAAAAATCTCCTCCCAAAGTTGATCCCTTTGCCAAGCGCGAAGCGCAAAAATACGAAAACCCTATCCCCAGTCGTGAATATATCATGCAGCATTTGGCCGAAGTCGGTAAGCCGATGACTTTGCAAATGATTGCTGAATTACTCAAGTTAACCGAGGCCGACGAGATAGAAGGCTTGCGCCGCCGCTTGAAGGCGATGGAGCGCGATGGGCAATTAATCCGTAATCGTCGTAAGGGTTATGGCCTTGTAAAAAAAATGGATTTGGTGCGTGGGCGCGTGATTAGTCATCCCGATGGGTATGGTTTTTTGGTACCCGATGATGGGAGCACCGATTTATTTTTGTCCCATAGAGAAATGCGGAGCTTGATGCACGGTGATCGCGCTTTGGTTAATATTATTGGTGTCGATAATCGGGGCCGTCGTGAGGGGGCCGTGGTTGAAGTGCTGGAGCGCAATACGCAGGAAGTCGTGGGCCGCTATTTTCATAAACGCGGCCAAAATGTGGCGTTTGTGGAGCCGGATAATCGGCGCATTACGCATAACATTTTGATTGAGGGCAGCAAAAAACGGGGGCAAGCTAAACATGGGCAAATTGTCGTCGTGCGATTGTTGTCGCCGCCCACGAAATATAATCCGCCTTTTGGTGAAGTTATCAAAGTGATGGGCGATCATCGCGCCCCTGGTATGGAAATTGACATCGCCATTCGCGCCCATGAGTTGCCGCATGAATGGTCAAAGGAAGTGTTAAAGGAAGCGGCTGATTTTACACAGGAAATTCCTGAAGCCCTGTTAGAGGGCCGTGAGGATCTGCGCGATATTCCTTTTGTTACCATTGATGGTGAAGATGCCCATGATTTTGATGATGCGGTGCATTGTCAGCCGCGTGGTAAGGGTTGGCTGTTGCGAGTGGCGATTGCTGATGTGTCGGCTTATGTAGAGATGGGTACCGCCATTGATTTGGAGGCCCAAAATCGCGGCAATTCCGTCTATTTCCCCAATCGCGTTGTGCCAATGTTGCCCGAAATTTTGTCTAATAAATTATGTTCGCTAAAACCTCATGTTGACCGTTTATGTCTTGTTTGTGAATTAGCCATTGATTTTTATGGGCGAACGAGACGCATCCGTTTTTTTGAGGTGGTGATACGCTCAGCGGCGCGTTTGACTTATACCGAAGTGGCAGAAGTGTTGGAAGGGAATGAAAAGAATTTTCCATCTCCGCAGGTGTTGCCACAGATTCATGATTTATATAGTTTATATCAGTTGCTACTCAAACGCCGTCAAAAACGCGGCGCGATTGATTTTGACACGGTTGAACCCAGCATCATTTTTAATGATGAACAAAAAATTGAGCAGATAGTGCCCCTGATTCGTAACGATGCCCATAAATTGATTGAGGAAATGATGTTGGTAGCGAATGTGGCGACGGCGGAATGGCTCACGGCGCGAAAGATGCCAATGTTGTATCGCATCCATGAGGGGCCTACTGACGAAAAATTGACGGCCTTACACAGTTTTTTAAAGGAGCTGGGTTTAAGACTTTGGGGAAAAGTAAAGCCCCAAGCGCGTCATTACGCCAGACTCCTAGAAAAAGTCCAAGATCGGCCCGACTTACGCATGATTCAAACCGTCTTGCTCCGCAGCCTACAGTTAGCCGTTTATACTCCGAAAAATAAAGGCCATTTTGGTTTAGCCTATTCCGCTTACGCGCATTTTACGTCACCAATACGCCGTTATCCTGATTTGTTGGTACACCGTGCCATTCGCCATTGTTTAGCGGACAAACCCGCCGAAGAATTTGATTATTCCTTTGATGAGACGGAAATTTTAGGTGAACACTGTTCAATGACGGAGCGCCGCGCCGATGAAGCCACCCGCGATGCGATCAGTTGGCTTAAATGTGAATATATGCAGGATAAAATCGGGCTGGAATATGATGGCATTATCAGCGGCGTAACGGCATTTGGCTTGTTTGTCGAACTGGAAGGCGTTTTTGTGGATGGCCTTATCCATGTCACCGCGCTGGCTGAGGATTATTACCATTTTGACCCGATTGGGCACCGCTTATGCGGCGAAACCAGCGGCAAAGTTTTCCGCCTTTCAGATCGTCTGCGCGTCAAAGTGGTGCGGGTGGATTTGGAAGAGAAAAAGATTGATTTTGAATTGGCTTAGTAGTAGTTCGTAGTAGTCGCTTTAGCGACTAAAAGTTTGTAGTAGTTCGTAGTAGTCGCTTTAGCGACTAAAAGTTTGTAGTAGTTCGTAGTAGTCGCTTTAGCGACTTAATCTTGTTAAGGCATCCGGAGTCCAAGATTTATCTTGGACATCTATTTGTCCTGAGGACTCTTGGACTCTGGAGGAAATAGACGTTTTGGTGGGCAACACAAAGCACAGCCTAGTGCACCTGCTTACAAGAACTTCCCCCCTTTACGCGCCCTACCTTCGTTGGTTTACAAATCATGAAGGGAGGGAGGAATTTACGAACATATGTACTACCTTACTTTCTTATTGATAAATCATCGAGTACCAATCTTTCAGGCTATTAAATTCGGGTGGTAAATAGTTATTTTTCACCATGTACAGTGTCAAATGAGCTAGTGTAGCAGGGTGATTTAAACCCTTTTCCTGAAATAGTTGACGAGTGAAATTATCGGTTGTCTTTAAAAATTTTATCATCTCGGCCCGTTTGGTATTTTCATCCCAACTTTGTACAATTTCTTTGACTTCTTGATGGCGAGTCTCCTCAAATTCAGTCTTGATGGCATTAAATCGATTGTTACTCGATTTGGCGTTCTCAATGTTGTATTCTTTTGAAATAGCAAAATCGATGATTTCCGGCTCATTGTGACTACACGGTTTGGGTAATACCGCGCCGTCTTTGATGCGATAGTAAATCATACCGTTACTCTCACAGTACGGACAACGTTTTGCCTTAGCGCTCATTTCAGCCTCTTTACGTTGCCTCGCCAAGTCGGATGTTGGTACAAGCAGACCGTTATGGTATGCCTTCACTAATCCACTTAAATATTGCCAACGCTTTTTGACATTACCCTGTCCAATGGCAACGTTCAACTCATCTAATACCATTTGCTGATCAAGCGTCGGGATGCCACTGAGTGCGGCTAAGGCTTGACGTTTCTCATCGGCCGAAAACGTCGCCAGCGCATAGTCAAATATTAACTCTTTGACTTCTTGTTCAGTTGTTACAACGTTTGATGCCAGATCGTTTACTGGGTTTGAACTGCTTATCGGTTTTTTTGGCGTTGATGCCGGCCGAGCAAAAGGCGACTTCGCTGGTTTTAGTACAGTTGTTGGTACCAACTCAAACTCGGTATTGACGGGTGGCGTTTCGGGTGCCCGTTGATTGAGTAACGCAAGCGACTCATCTTTAAACTTTGGGTTTAACTTTATTGTAAAGTGTAGCGTAACGATCTTTCGCCCTTTCTTCTCTTCTTCCCAGGTGAAGACTAACGGCGAATACACCTCACAATCTTTTTGCGCTCGGTTTAAAACGTCTTTTCGGAAGTCTCGAAAATCTCTGTATTTTCCCTCCATCCCTAACCGCTTTTTGAGATCAGTGACTTCAAAACTCAGCTTGTATTTTTTAAACTTCCGTTCGGTTTTTGAGTACATAGCCGAGTAGTAAAGAAGTTCAAATATTCGCATAGAGTTAAACCCAGGTATCGGGGCAATCTGGTGTAAATAAACACTACCAAAATATTTTTGCAGATTTAATAACAAAGGACGTAAACAGTCGTGCATTCTAATGTCAAGGCACGCTTCAGGCATATCGCTTGTCCCTTTGCTGCGATAACGGCAATAAGAGACCCATTGAAATTTTTCCCAGTCGCCATTTTCTTTTTCAACTTCTATCACTCGACTTAGTAGGCTTGTCGTTATCTTGTTTATGCGCGTGTAATAACTTCCATCGTCCAAACCTAAGTACTCTATGATGCGTGTCACAGGAATGCGGTATAGCACAAAATTGTCATCACTTTGGCGAATATGTGATATTGCTAACAATAATAACCGTTTTTCCTGTAAAGTCATCTCTTGCACTGATCGTGCAAGCGCGTTAGCTTGTGTCACTATAAGATTTTTCTGGTCTATTGATCGGGTAATTGCCATCATAGATACCTCCATTTTTACATTGTCTACAGTCTCTATAAGCTCTTTCTTCATACGAGTGCCTTTAAGTCAGTCAGTTTTATGCTTATTAGTATAACATAATCTATTCAGGGATAATGTAAATAAAAAAGTTCTGAATAGAACTAACAATTTCCCCGAATAGGACTAACAATTAATCTATTCAGGGATAATGTCAGTAAAAAAGTTCTGAATAGGACTAACAATTTCCCTGAATAGGACTAACAGAGTTGTCCGAAAATAAGGGTTTTTCTAATTTAACTATTTGTTTTTATTAGCGTAAATTTTATTTACGGACAAGTCTAACAATTTCCCCGAATAGGACTAACAATTAATCTATTCAGGGATAATGTCAGTAAAAAAGTTCTGAATAGGACTAACAATTTCCCTGAATAGGACTAACAATTTCCCTGAATAGGACTAACAATTTCCCTGAATAGGACTAACAATTTCCCTGAATAGGACTAACAATTTCCCTGAATAGCATTTTTTTTATTTAATAAAAACAAGTAGTTACAAGCCAAAAAATCTCCCCAACAATACAACATATAAACAATACAACACTACAACAACGCGCACGGTCGTTTGACTAAAAGTTTGTAGTAGTTTGTAGTAGTCGCTTTAGCGACTAAAAGTTTGTAGTAGTTTGTAGTAGTCGCTTTAGCGACTAAAAGTTTGTAGTAGTTTGTAGTAGTCGCTTCAGCGACTTAATCTCGTTAAGGCGATTACAAGCCTACTACAAACACTACAAACACTACTAAGAGAGTTGTGGCTTAAAATACCCATACAAAAGGAATCGATCCAAAATTTAGACGTCCAAGATAAATATTGGACTCCGGACAATTTAGACGTCCAAGCAATCAGATAAATCACGGCTGGCAGTCACTTTGCTGCATTTGCTGATACTGGCATATTTGCGTGTCGTCATCCCCCCTTCAAATCGATTTCCCGCATCCAATAGGCGGTTGACTACTTTGCGTTGCCTCGCATTCAGTGGTGTGTCTTTATGTTTATGCCAAAAATGCGTTTTTTGGATCACCTGTTCGATGATCCACTGTGATTCATTGACAGCAGTGGTGAGCGTTTGCAAAAACCACTTTAACCAACAGGTGATATCTAAACCATTTTTGCCGGCCTCTTCAAGGACAAGATAATAGCCTTTTTTATCCAAACTTACCTGTTTGGAAAAGGAAATGATCTGCATTAAGAACGGAAAATGTTTGGAAAGCAGATAGTCAGTTACTGCTCTGCTGATTCGGCCGTTTCCATCATCAAAAGGGTGGATCATGATTAGCCACAGATGTGCGATTCCCGCTTTAAGTATTGGCTCAGTCTCATTAACATCATTCACCCAAAACAGAAATTGGCCCATTTCATCCTGAAGTTGGCTACTGGGCGGAGCAATATAATGAACTTTTTCTTTTCCGACCGGCCCTGATACAATTTGCATTTGTTCTTCTCCCCGATACCTACCAACATGAATCTTGTGCAAACCAGAATAACCGGTCGGGAAAAGTGCCGCCTGCCACGCAAAAAGCATTTCCTCTGTTAGTGGGCGTTCAGCATTATTCCTGACTTCCATCAGCATCGCCACCAAACTATCGGTACGGATATCAGAGTCATCCTGTTCAATAGGCAAACCCAGTCGTTTTCGGATTGAAGCGCGTACTGAACTGCGGCGCAGCACTTCTCCTTCAATGGCTGAGGTTTCTATCGCATCATCTGCCAACACCCGTGCTTGAGCGTCAAGTAATTCCTCACCGGCAAGTACACTGCAAGTCATTTCAAGCGCACCTATCAGACGTGATAAGGTGTTAATGTCTGACAGCAATTGCTTGACATCTATGGAAAATTGGGCCAATCGGCCTGTTGCCATATCCCGTTTTGATAGTTTTGCATACGTTAATCGTATCAAATTTGATATGATTAGCACAGCTATTCATATCAGTTCTGCTACTTGATATGTGAGCAAATGTGATCGCTCACGGTCCAATTTGCGATTCATCCAAGCTAGTTGCTTCCAGAAGTCCTTCTAGAAACAGAGCCATCTTGTCCCCGCACGTCAATTTCCGGTTAGCCCCCGGTATTTTTTTTAAATCAAATCATTATGCCAAAAGGCAAATACCTTCTCGTTCAATATTGATTGCCGCGTTTAAATCACGGTCAATCTCAAAATAACAGCTATCACAACGGTAAATCCGCTCTGACAACTTTAATTCTTCTTTTTTATGACCACAGTTTGAACACGTTTTTGAAGAAGGAAACCATTTTGAAACGATCGAAATCCAATTTCCAAAGAGAGTGGCCTTATACTCAATTTGCCGTTTGAATTCATAAAAACCTATTGCCTTCGCAAGTTTGTGATTCTTCAACATTCCATTGACATTCAAATCCTCAAGGCAAACCACCTTGAAACCCTGACAAAGGTGATGAGTTAGCTTATGTAAACCATCATGACGAATACAACTGATACGTGTTGGAAGTCGTGCTATTTTCATTTTTTGCCGATTATACCGTTTGGAGCCTTTGGTACATTTAGCCAAATGTCGTTGTAATCGTGCCAGACGACGGCTAAGCTTCTTTAAAGGCTTTCTACCTTCTACAGTTTTACCATTTGACAAAGTGGCTAATCTCGATACACCCAAATCAACACCTACGGCATCAGCTTGTTTTTTACTGACTTTGATTGGTGTTGTTTCCATCTGGACGCTAATACTAACAAACCACTTATCAGCCGTGCGAGAAACGGTTGCAGACAGAATTTTGCCCGAAAATAGTAATGTTTCTGTCAATATAATCCAACCCAGCTTCGGAATCCTAAATCTATTTCCGGCTACTTTGAATTGGTCATTTGATAAATAAAAAGAATCATGCTGACCTTTCTTCTTAAACTTGGGATATTTACTTTGTCCATTAAAGAAACGTTTAAATGCTGAACCTAAATTGGTAAAAGCTTGCTCTGCTGCACACTTAGTGACATTAAATACCCAAGGAAATTCAATCGGCTTAGTCGCATTAAATGCTTTCTTAATTTTAAAGGCCGTTGGTTTATTACCAGCTGAGTATTGTTTTTTCCATTCTTCTAAGCCCCAGTTATAAGCAAAACGAGATGTTCCACAAGCTTGGCGGAAATACTGTTCTTGTTTATATGTTGGATTTTTTATCTGTATTTTGTGACTTAATAGTATCATTTTACCTTATAATTTCCTCCTCGTGAAGTTGAGCTATAATAAAAAAAATACTAATATATATAGTGGACTGATTTGGATAAATCAATACAAATCTGGGTAAGCGGACCAATTAATCCGCGAAGGCAAATTCATGGGTATCAATGTGCTTTCACGCACATTATATCACATAAGAGCACATAAGCTCACATAATCAAGTACTAATAACTTACTCTCTTAATTGTCTGAATCAGAATTTTCCTGATTATAACGGATTTTGTTGATACCTTATCAAAGTGCCAACCCCAAAGGGGTTGAATATGAAACTACGTTCCGAGCGGAGCGAGATAATAGCTTAAGGAAAACCTGTGGGAAATGTGCCCCCGACGCGCCAAACGCAGTAACTCGCTACGCGAGATAACCCCGAAGGGGTTGAATGTTAATAAATATGATATTGATATAATCAATAAAATTCAACAGGTTATACATTTCAACAGTTACAATCAGGAATTTTCTTCAAAATTGCTTGACATCTATGGAAAATTGGGCCAATCGGCCGGTTGCGATATCCCGTTTTGATAGTTTTGCATCCGTTAATCATATCAAATTTGATATGATTAGCACGGCTATTCGTATCAGTTGTCTGTTAAGGCCATAGCGGAAAAATAATATACCCATAGATAAACCAATTTTTTTGAAAAAACTTGGAATCGATTAATGAAGTATGGGTATTTTATTTAGCCGCAACCGCCTAATTATCTGAATATCTATATTCTATATAATTAAGCTTTTGAGTTTTTTATTAAGCGAATGGTAAGTGATCAGTGATGACTTACACTCCTCACTGATTACTGCCAAACTGGACTCCTGCGGAAAACTTGAAGGTTTTTAAACCTCTTGCCGTTTGAGCCAAATTCGTGGAAAAAAAATGGCATATTCAACCTTATTTTAGCTGATATATACGGAACGTACTTGAAAAAGGTGTTCCGGAAATAAGGAGTTAGCAAACCTTATGATTTTAAACTCAAATTTCAACGCCTAAAAATCCGTTTATTCCCTTTCATCCGTTGTACTTTCAGTCTATAACAAAACAAAACTATGCAACCTTTGACACTTGAAAGACTCAAAAATTTAAGAGAACAAGCCAAAACTGTCCAAGGAGAAATTCAACTCAAAAACAACAGTCAGGCGCTTTGGCTTCACATTTCTGAGCATGACATCCTGAATAAAAAAATGGGCCTTTCTGCACGGAAATATCGCTTTGAGCCAGAGGCTCAAGGCTGTAGCCGACTTTATGCTGAAACCCGTTTTGGTTTTTTAAAGGCGAAATACCTAGAATTTTCTTGTCAATGGTTGCCGCCCCATTATTTTGCGCTCGAAAGAATTTTTGAGCAGGGGTGGTTTGAATATCTTTCCGTTGAAAAGCGGTTAGAGGATTTAAAAAACGGTGGCTGCCATCTGACACTCCGTATTAATTATGTCCCACGCTACTCCTTTGTTCCTCTCAAAAAAGGTGTCAAGGATGTTCTCAACCAAATGTTGCAGGCGATGGCAGAAGTTGATGCTAATTTGCCGGCTCTTCATCCGTTAGGCTTTGAGGCTTTTTTTCAGAAAACGCCACGTATTGAGCAACAGATTGAGCAATTGCATCAGGCATGGGCCGATTTGATGCCGAATAGTGCCATTCCTCAAAAGGTGGCCGAATTTGTTCATACCGCCCCTGATAAACATGTCCGTAAACTGCGCCCTTTTGAAGTCGCTGATTATTTTGAGTTGCCTCGCTTAGAGGTCTTAACCTTTTGTCTGTTGGCAGCTAAACAAGGCTTTTTGGATTTAAGCTGGGATGTATTGTGTCCTAGTTGTCGCGGTTCAAATGAACGCCTGGCGCATTTATGGAATCTCAATACAGATGTCCATTGTGAGGGGTGCAACATTGAATATGGGGCCCATTTTGACCAAAATGTTGAAGTGACTTTTGCGCCGAGAAAGGAAATTCGCCAACTGGATACAGCGACTTATTGCCTCGCTAATCCGGCCGTAACGCGCCATGTTTGGGCCCAAATCACGCTTGATCCTCACGAAACTCGTGACATCGCGCTACATTTTCCCAAAGGGGAATATCGCTTATGTAGTTTGTCGCTCCCCGGAGAAATAGCGGTGAGTGTGCTAGACGATTTAACACCGCAACACAGTGCTTCAGAAAAATACCCGGACAAATCTCCGAGTAATGACATTACTCCGAGGTTTTCAGCAAAAGTTCTTAATTTAGATGAGAATTTTGCGGCCGTTAATAGTTGGCAAGTGGCTGAACAGACAACGTTGACTTTACATAATCCAAGCGAGCAATGGATAACTGTGAAAGTTGAAAGGCTGAATTACTCTGAACGTATCGCCACCGCGGCTTTGGTGACTTCGCTACAAGATTTTCGGGACTTGTTCAGTTCTTCGGAAGTTTTACGGCCGGGGATGCAGTTAGGCCTTTCTAATATGGTCTTTTTATTCAGTGACTTAGTCGGTTCAACGCGGCTGTATGAGCGCAAAGGCGATGGCAGTGCGTTTGCTTTGGTGCAAAAACATTTTGATGTCATGATACCGATTATTCGCCAACAGCAAGGCGGTGTTGTGAAAACGATTGGCGATGCAGTGATGGCGGTTTTTACGGATAGCCAAACGGCCTTAAAAGCGAGCTTAGAGATTCTCCAAGCTTTTGCCCAACGCAATAAACAATTTCCGCCTGATGAACATACCATTATTAAATTAGGGCTACATAAAGGGCCTTGTATTGTGTTGAATTTGAATGATAAATTGGATTATTTTGGCAATACGGTTAATATTGCCGCCCGTATTCAAGGTATGAGCCAAGGGAATGATGTAGTGATGTCAGAGACGCTCTTTCAAGAAGTACAGGCACAACTGGCTCAGTATCCACCCTTGCAGATTTCTAAGTTTGTTGTAGAACTGAAAGGCATTAAAAAACAAAATACGCTTTATAAAGTGTGCTTTGCGGAAATTTAACATACCAGGAGTCCAAACTTTAGTTTGGACTCCTGTGGGCCATTCACTAATCTGGGCCTATCAATTTGGCAACATGGCCCACATAGCGTCAAAGAAATCAGATTTCTTGAAGAAATCTGATTTCTTTTAGTAAACTTATGACTTATTCCTTTTCCTTACCCAAGACAAGCGCAGTGGAATCTTCTTGGCAATGGTTTCGTAGTATTTTTGGATAGTATTGGAGGAAAATTTAAGTGCATTGGCGGCGGCTTTTACCCGTTCATTATCAATGAGTTCTTTGGGATCTAGCCAATTTAGAAAAGTAATGGTTTTTTTCTTAAACTCTAGGGAAAGCAACTTTTGCCAAATTTCATCATGGCAGTTTTTTGCAAATGTTCCAATCGCAGCCCTACGAATAGATGGATTCTCATCAAGAATGAGTTGCCGCAGCAGTTTCAGAGTGCTAGGCGCGTTGACATTGTGCAGTTGTGCCAACCCGTAAATCGCAGTGCGGCGGACATATTCAGAAGGGTCGTTTTGAGCGATTAGCCGCAGCAGTGGCAGGGTGTCAGGCGCGTCAGCGTAGTGTTTTGCCAAGGTGCCAACCGCGGTGTGGCGGGTCTCTTCATCTGGAGCGTTCTGAGCGAGTGGCCCTAGCAGGGTTGGGGTGTCCGACGCGTCAATGTAGTTTTTTACCAAGGCGTGAACCGCCACACGGCGAACCGATTTATGTTGGTCGTTCTGAGCGAGTGGCCCTAGCAGAGTTGGGGTGCCAGGCGCGTCAATGTTTACCAAAACTTCAATCGTCACACGGCGAACCGTTTTATGTTGGTCGTTCTGAGCGATTTGCCGTAGCAGTGGCAGAGTGTCAGGCGCGTCAATGTAGTGCTTTACCAAAGCACTAACCGCCGCACGGCGAACCATTCTATGTGGGTCGTTCTGAGCAATTTGCCCTAGCAATGTTGGGGTGTCAGGCGCATCAATGTAGTACTTTACCAACGCGTTAATCGCCGCACAGCGAATATTTTTACGTTGGTCGTTCTGAGCGATTTGCCGCAGCAATGGTCGGGTGTCAGGCGCGTCAGTGTCGTGTTCGATCAAGCCATTAATCGCGGCACCGCGTACCTCTTCATGTTGGTCGTTCTGAGCAATTTTTCGTAACAGTGTCAGAGTTTCAGGAGCAGATGTGTGGTGTTCGGCCAACGCTGTAACCGCAAAGCTGCGGACAGACTCATCTGAATCGTTTCGAGCAAATTGCCGTAGCAGTGTTGGGGTGTCAGGCGCGTCGGTGTAGTGTTTGACTAAAGCCCAAAGCGCAGAGCGGCGCACAGACTCACTTGGTTCTTTCTGAGTGATTTGCCGTAGTAGTGGTAAAATATCCGGCGTGTCGGCGTAGTGTTTGGCTAAAGCCAAAACTGCGGCGCTGCGGACATCTTTAAGTGGACCGTTCTGAGCGAGTTGCCCTAGCAGTGTTCGAGTGTTAGGCGCGTCTTTGTAGTGTTCAGCCAACGCGTCAATCGCATCTCGGCGGAATCTATTGATGCTGTCATTCATCGCACGTTGTTGTAGCAGTCTCAAAATATATTCTTGATCTCCAAAACAACGCGCCAACGCATCAAACGCCATACGACTTTTTGTATTGCTTAACGTGATAAGGGCTTCTCTGGTTTCTTCATAATCTGACCAAAGGGCCGCCACCATTCTTCCAAAGCCCGATTCCTTAGAAGTCCGTTTCTTTGGTTCAGATAGCCAAGCTAAAAAGGTCTCTCGCCCCGGCCAAGTTTTACCAATGCTCTCTATCGCCGGTACCGCATTTTCGTCAAATTGTTGTTCCCTTTTGTCAGCATTGTTACCGTGTATGTAGGTTTGTTCAAACCACCCACACAAGCTCTCTAACACCTGTTGAGCAACCGCCGCAATCTGATTAATATCCGTCACTTCAGCTAGACATTGCACTGCCAAAACTAACTCATCTGTTTTTTTAAAGGCCTTCTTTCTCCCAGGTACAATGGCACTTATCAATTGTCCAGCAAAACGAGGTTCCACCATGCCACAGATAAGCCGCAAGACTTCATGCCAAATTTCATCTTGGTAGTGGGCCAGAAAAATCTCCATTTTGAGTTGCTCAAAAGAAAGCGTTTGTTGTTTATCAAAACGAGAGACAATCTCAGCCGCACAAAAGTATTCCAAAAAGGTTCGATGAACAAATCCATACACCTGCGCCCCGTAAAGACACAAAATCAAGTTTCTTTCCCGCAATTGCTCAATGAGGGTATGACTCAAACGCCCAATCTCAACCGCAGATAATTGCCAACGAGTCTCCAGATAACTTTCAATCTCCGCATGCAAGTCGCTTGCTAAAATAAAATTACCCGCTAATCCTTGCGGTGCCGCCTGCATACGCCAGGCTATGCGACGCAGTAGCTCCAGTTTGTCGTCTACTTGCATAAAATCGACATGCATGTCTGTCAGTGAGATATTTTTCCTCGTCACATCCCAGTTATGGCATAACACTTTAGCCGCATGTTCATAAAGCTTGGATCGTTCTCTGGGCAATTCTTGATGTTTGGCAATAATGGCAATCATCGTTAGTAACAATGGATTGCCCGCCAATTGCCGAATCGTTGGCGATTCTTGCAAAGCCTTATGGAGTTTATTATAGAAAAATTCTGCTTCCTCCGGTTTATTTTGATAAACGAGGCTAAACCAACCTCGCGCAAAAGTCTTGATTTGTTCAAGTGCTAAGTCTTGCAGAATATATTCGTTAAAGTTGGCCGCCTGTAATCCTTGCCCTTGATAGCCGATAATCCGAGAAGTCACTATCACTCGCGCTTTTGGGTATTTACCGGCAAAGCCAATAATTTCTTGCGTGATTTTGTCCCGTTCAACCGGATTAAAAACTTCGTCCAAACCGTCAAAAATGACCAACGAGGGCCGCGTTTTCATTTGCGCTTTTATTTTATTAAGATTAAGCGTATAACCTTTGCCCAAATAACGAAAATATTCTAAGAAACCTTCACCCGGTTGCGCCGCGACTTTGCCCGTATGTTCGCGTAATTCCACCAACAAGGGCAAATGGCCGCTCAATGTGTCCATGCCGAGGTTTTCAAAACCTCGGAGGTGTGATTCTTCCAACAGACTGAGCAATAGATAACGTGCGAGTGTCGATTTACCTGAACCGGGAGCACCCAAGATAACCATTCGCTGGTTGGCGGGTTTAGACACGGCCGCTAATACCGGTTCGGGTTTGCCTTGAGCCCAAGTTTCCTTAAGAAGTTCTATGTATTTGGGATTGAGCGCTTTGGGCCATTCCCCCTCGTGAAATTCCCCCAAGTCGTGCAACTGGTACCAAATATGCTTGGGCAATTCCCGCAGCGGCCTAGGTTTATTAACCCATTGAGGCATAAAAACCGCTTTTAACAAAATAGGGGCCGCTTCCCTATCATCCCGTGTCGGGGGCGTGAGGACGGATAAGTCTAAAACGCGATAACGAGTCTTGATGCGCTCGGCGTAATTGTCCAAATCAAAATCAGGCCACACATCGCGGATAGCTTCCAGATAGTTGGTTTGTTCTTGACTCGGTTGCGCGCTGAATAAGTGACGTAATTCGGTTGTGACAATGCCGGCCTTTTTGAGTCGTTGCAAATAGGCGCGATTGACACTGGCCGTGTCAAAGTCCTCTGGCAAGGGCAGCAATTGTAACTCTTGCCAACGCTGCGCTAAGAGGTCGCTATCTATTTGATATTTCGTGGTTATTGATAAAAACGGCTTGAGCAATTCTTCACTCACTTCAGGATCATTGATAAAAATTTCTATTTCTTGGTAACGTTCTTGGAAAAACATTCTCAGTTCTTCATCACCATAACCTTGAAGTTGAAGACTATAAAATAGGGTTTCCAGCCATTCTTCAAAGGCTTCGTGAATGGCTTGTTCTGCGGCATGCTTGGCGTGTAGCCCTTCTACTTCAGAAAAACGATTTATAAAAGCACTCGCGGCACTTTTAAAAATGGGTTCAAGTGCCGAAACTAAAGTAGAGCCAAGTGTTGATTTAATGAGGGTATCCATGTATTTGGGCGGTTGTTCTCTGTTATTTGTGGCTTTTTATTTGGGGGCATTCAGGAACGAATACAAGTACAACTAATTACGGGCCGATAAACGAATAAGTACAACTAATTACGCGGATAAACAAATTATAGTACAACTAATTGCGCGGATAAACCAATTAGATTGGACTCAACTACAACTAATTGCGCGGATAAACGAATTATAGTACAATTAAATGCGGATAAACGAATTGACTTCAACCGTCAGCAATTATTTAGCCAATTCATTCACTTCTATCTCGTGACGGGCTCTCATCCAGTGCTTCGTTGTTTGGATATGATTTTTACGGACAAACTTGGCGACATTGAAACGGAATTGGGAGTAATCAAAAGAATCTGCCACACGAATCACATAGCCTTCAGAAATATCCCACAGTTCATTTTTGTATAACTCGCGGATGGTGTTTTCATTATACTTCCCATCGTACAAAACTGAAACGTGCTCAAGTTCAAAAAGTTCAAACCATTCTAAGGTATCATCCCAGCTAAGGCATTGATTATGTCCGTCCCAAATGCTAAAGCCCATAAAGTATGAAGGCAAGGTATGATATTTTATGGAATGAGTCGCGTATAAATTTTCGCCACAGATACGGAAATATTCAGGGATATCGCCACGAATCTGACTCCATTGGGCTTTTATCCAGTTGCGACTCCAATGATTTTTACTATCAACACTACGGGCATGAATATGATCATGGTACATAGTCGTATTCTCGCCATCCATTTTCTCAGTGACGATCACACGTTTACCGATAAATGATGCCATGGAATCTACAATCTTATCATCGACCGGGATTCCCTCAGACCACGGCACATGATATGTGCGAGGATATTTTACCCAATGAGTAAATAACTGAAGCACACCAGCTTTATTGAGGATTTTTTGAACACTGTCATCGTGAAACATTTCGCCTTTAATACGATTGCCATTGGGTAAAATGGGATTACCCCATTTGTCGTAAGGCTGCTCTGGATAGAGGTGTGGCGGGACTATTATCTTGGAGATGCCACAAGCATGACGAACATCATCAATTGATATTTCTGTCGTCTCACATGCGATATGATGTTCAGCACAAACGGAAGCACCGTTTTCTAAGTAATAGCCACCATCAGGCCAAAGTCGGCGTTCAAGAATGTGATGAGCTTGTTGAGCTGGCTTGTCACAAAAGACACATTTATGGTTGTCTCGTTTAAAAACACTTTCACGAAACTCTTTTCGTGATAATAGTTTAGGGGGTTTAGGTACAAGCATAATAAGCTCCTATCCTAGAGATATTTTTTCAGATAACTCGTTATTTTAGCAAGAGTCTTTTTGCATGATTCCTAAAGTACAACTCATATTCAAGTACAACTAATTACGCGATAAACGAATTAGAACAACGAATTACGCGCCGATAAACGAATTTATCGTTCCCACGCGCCGGCACTTATGAGACATAAGTCTCCCAGAGACTGTCTCGTTCCATAAAATCTCTTCTTATAAATCCCTTCTTATATACAAATCCCTTCTTATATACAATCCTTGTAGTGGGTTTTGTGGGTTTTGTGCCAACCCCGAAGGGGTTGAATGTGAAAGGAATATCCGTTTCGTATTGATTGAGAATTGATTTGAATTAATTTTCACATTCAACCTCTTCTGGGTTGAGGCGGTTAATTCTAGTTTTCCCCTAGTTCCACCAGTTGCTCTTCACATTCAACCACGAAGAGGTTGGTGCGGTTGATTTATCCGTTTCGGCGCGCGTATCCGTTGTACTATCGCGTATCCGTTGTACTACACTTATTTCTGCGCTACCCTCTCACGCGCATAATCAATCAAGGCTTGGGCAGTCGAAAAAATGCGCCAGCGTCGGGCCGTCTTATCTTCCGAAGTGGTAACGAGAGTTTGTTCGTCAGGACTCAGGGCTGCATAAGTCACCTTGCCCTTGTGGGCTTTCGATAGGATGTATTCTTTCAATACCTCGCTTCGTTGACTTGAGTTGATGACTTTGTTTAGCTGAGTGGTTTTATTACTGGATGCAGGGACGACTTGTTTGCCTTCTGAATCAAATTCAGCGTGAGTGACTTCAGAATCCACACAAATAAAGAGTAAATTCAACGAAAAAAGGAGTGGGTTGTAAAACCTTCTCTTAATTGAACGGCGCATGGATTTGCTGGATCGTGGATTGATACGACAGATTTTTAATAGGGCCGTTTGTTGCCCAGTGTTGGCATCCCAGACTCGCCCCATTTTATTTTTGGTTGAGGTGACAACTTGTTTGCCATCCGGACTGAATTTGGCGTATTCAACCGCACTTTTATGATGACCTAATACGGCAAGTTGTTTGCCGGTGTTGGCATCCCATAAACGGGCCGTTTTGTCGGCGGAGGCGGTAATGATGCGCTGCCCATCGGGACTAAATTCAGCATATCTGACGCTTCCTTCATGCCCGGTTAGCACGAGGGTGGCGTTCTCCAATTGAGAGACGGCTTCATACAGTTGAATAAGTGCTTCTGCAACAACTGGCTTGTTGGGCGCAGACATGGAGTTAGGCAACGCTTCTAAAGCTAACAAGATTCCCGTTGTGGCATCGCCTTTTTCGGTGGCTTGCTTAGCCCTTTCTACTAACAGTAGAGATTGGCTAATCAAAGCCTTGTTTCTTTGTTCTTCCGCAAGCCTTTGAGCGGCATTGGCTTGTTGTTCTGCTTGCCGTGCTTGTTGTTCTGCTTGTTGCGCTTGTTGTTCGGCTTTTTGCGCTTGGTGTTCCGCTTCTTCTGCTTTGCTACGCGCTTGTTGGGCAATTTCACGCTGTTGTTGGGCCACCAATTGCGCTTGATCTGCCTCATTTCTGGCTTGGCTTAGCTTTTTTTCAGTTTGGATAATCCAATAAGTCCCTATTCCCAAAACCAGTGCCAGTATCACTAGCGTGGTGATCGTGAACTTTTTCGTTGTCTGAGTTTGCCACTGTTTGCGATCCGAAGCCTCAAAAAAAGCCAGTTGCAGCGCCGTCATCTCGTCCCGATAACGCGCATAAAAATCCCGCCGCAAATCCAACTCCTTGGCTCGCCATAACAAATAGTCTGGTTTTTTGAGACGGTTCCAATGTTGTGCTGCTTCACTTAAACGTTTCTTTAAGCGTAAATCTTCCAAGCTTGGGGCTTGTTCTTTTTTTAAGTGGGTGTCAAGTTCATGAATCATAGAGAGTGTTGCTCCGCTGGATATTTTTTTACCTTCTTTCCTTGCTAATAATAACGTGAGTTCGACTTTAAATATCAGTGAGTTATATAATTATTAATTATATAAAATAGTTATTTAGAATGACTTTTGGATCAATCCGTTAAAAAAACATTGACTGGCTCATTTCATTCTATGGCCCACAATTTGCTAGTTATTGACGTATTAATATTAAGGGTTTAATCGTCAAAAAAGTTTGTTTTCTCAATTAATTATTGTCAAACAATTGATTCATCTAAAATTTAGATAACTTATTGAAAGTCGAACTCACGTTAATAATTAATCATTAACTCATGTTACGCACTCTGCTTCCACAAGCCTTGGGATAAAGAAAAAGGCTAAAAGCGTCCAGGAACCTCTAGCCTCCTAAAACCAACTCTAGCTTTTTCCGATTCAATTAAGTACAAAATTCTCGCATTGCGTAATGTTTTCTTCTGCGGGAATCCAGTCTATTCGCGGGGAATTTATAAGTGTAGTTTATTCAAACGGGAAGTGCTATATTAGTAGGCTTTAGCCTCCTAACGCTCTTAGCTTTGGGATTTATCCCAATGCTTGGAAGTTCAGTGCGTAACATCAGTCATTAATTATTATTTATTATTGAAGGGGAGGAGTGAATAATTTACTTGAGAGGTTGAGGGCTATTTAGTTTTTCAGATAAGTTGGGACTACCTCGGAGGTTTATTTAGCAAACCTCCAAGGTTTAGCTCCGGGCTTTTTCTGAACAACTATTGAAGAATCCGTTTTTTAATGATTTCGGTCCAGATTTGATAGCCCGCGGCGTTGAGATGCACTCCGTCTGGCTGAAAAACATTTACGAGAAGTTTTCCCATTTCATCGTACATCGCGTTGCTGATGTCAATGAATTCAATAAAATCGTGTGCTTTGGTGTATTCTTCAAGCAGCGCATTGGCTTTTTGCATCGTTTTCCAGAGGTGCTCCCGTGCCAAGCTCGGCTTAATCGACAAAAAGTATATTGTCGTGTCAGGGAGCGCGGTATGGACTTTTTCGACAAAAGTTTGACAGTCTTTTAAAAATCGTCTAGGTGATTTGCCAGCTGCAATATCATTATCGCCTTCATAAAAAACGATTTTTGTCGGTTGATAAGGAATGACTATGCGTTCAACGTATTGAATGACATGCGTCGCTTGCGAGCCGCCAAATCCGCGATTGATAACTTTTAACGGTGCCATATCCGGTTCAAGCGTTTTCCACATTTTTAGACTGGAACTTCCAACGAAAAGAATAGCACCTTTTTCGGGCGGATTTCGTATATCGTTTGTCTCAAACCAGCGTATTTGTTCTTCAAAACGAGAAGGATTCATCATGATCTTGTCAATTAGCCCAAACAATTCGTCTCGGAACAAAACGCTCAAGGATATCATTAACAGTGCCAATAATACCACTAAATATTTTGTCATTTTTTTGCGCCTTTTCTATAAAGAGTCTTTGCTAATCAGTCGTATGTACTTAACATCGTTACAAACTTATCTCGCACAGAACGTCGTTTCAGAGCGAAGCGAGATCATAGTCGCTCTTGACACTCCAGGTAGTTACACTGGCTATATTAATCTCGCCCCGTTGGGGCTCAAAGCCAGGTAGTTACACTGGCTATATTAATCTCGCCCCGTTGGGGCTCAAAGCCAGGTAGTTACACTGGCTATATTAATCTCGCCCCGTTGGGGCTTTCCTTGTTAACTTCTATTAGCCCCTTCGGTAAGTATTATTAAAGCCTGGGGCAACGCCCCAGGCTTGGGGAGATATTCCAAACTAAAGTTTGGACTCCAAATCAGTGATCACTGATAACTGTTCACTGATAACTGATAACTTGCACTCCTAAAAAAACCATTTTGCCATATGCTTAACTTAATGGCAGTGAGGGGATGCAAGGGGTGTGTCACGGCTATCCAAAAACGCAACTTGTGTAGTATAGTCTATGTTATGGGCCAATTTACAATTACAATTTACCAATTACCAATTACCTATTATCAAATGAAAGGAGCGTTATGATAGAAATACGCATACATGGGCGCGGTGGGCAAGGAAATGTGGTGGCCGCCTATTTGTTGGCTATGGCGGCTTTTGAAGAGAACCGTTATGGGCAAGCGTTTCCTAATTTCGGGGCCGAGCGGCGGGGCGCACCCGTTATGGCTTTCGTCCGTATTGCCGATAGCCCCATTCAGCGGCGCAATCAAGTGCGTCATCCGGCTTTTTTGATTATTCAAGATCAAGCGTTGCTACAGGTGCCCGGTGTCACAGATGGTTTATTGCCCGGCGGCAAAATTTTGGTCAATTCTAGACAAAGCAGCGCCGAATTGAGTGAGCAATTGGGTAAAGAGGCGGTTGCGCTACAAGCAACGGCGCTGGCAAAAAAGATTTTGGGCCGCCCGGTGCCTAATACCGCTTTGCTGGCCGCCTTTTTTACCTTAACAAATATGTTATCACAAGACTCTCTGGCATTAGTCCTTAATAAGCGTTTTAAGGGTGAGGTGTTGGAAAAAAATTTACAATTAATTCAACAAGCAGCTGGACTTGTACCGGCGGGCTTGTGGAAGGAGGCCTAAAATGCTGCAAGCGCTTGAAGGTTCACAAGCTATCGCCCAAGCGGTGGCATTATGCCGTCCCCAAGTGATCGCCGCTTATCCTATTACGCCGCAAACGCATATTGTGGAAAATATCTCTAAATTGGTGGCCGATGGCAAATTGCAGTGCGAATTTATCAGTGTCGAAAGCGAATTTTCGGCCGCGTCGGTGGTATTAGGGGCCGCACTGGCGGGTTCTCGCACTTATACCGCGACGGCTTCACAAGGAATTCTGCTCATGGCGGAAGTGTTATTTAATATCGCTGGGATGCGCGTTCCTATCGTGATGACTTGTGCCAACCGGGCCGTCTCCAGTCCTTTGTCGATTTGGAATGATCAACAAGATTCAATGGCAGTGCGTGATGCCGGCTGGATTCAACTGTATTGCGCCGACAACCAAGAGGCCGTCGATACGACCATTCAAGCTTATCGCATTGCCGAGCGCACCGAATTGCCGGTGATGGTGTGCATGGATGGTTTTACGTTGACTCATACCTTGGAAGGTATTGATATTCCAACGCAAAAGCAAGCGGATACTTTTTTGCCGCCTTATGAATTTTCTCGCACTTTAAACCCTCGTGATCCCCTCAGCCTTGGCACTTTAGTGACTCCGGATTATTATACTGAGGCGCGACATTCGCATCACCAAGCCCTACTCAATGCACAAGCCGAAATTGTCTCGGCCGATCAAGACTGGTTCGCCATCAGTGGGCGCAAATGTGGTGGCCTTTTATCAGTAGAAGGCCCCGAACAAGCCAAAACGGCCATTTTAACGATTGGCTCCGTGTTAGGTACGTTGCGCGAAGCGTTAGAAGAATTTCCACCGGGACAACCCGTCAAATTGATTAAATTGCGCTCTTTCCGGCCTTTCCCGGCGGAAACCTTGAAAGCGGCCTGTAAAGAATTAGACGACGTGATTGTTTTAGAGCGGGCACTGTCGCCCGGCAGCGGTGGTATTATTGGTTTAGAAGTACTAGCGGCCTTATCTGAATTACCCAAGCCACCGCGCGTACATAACTTTGCCGCCGGCTTAGGCGGCCGAGACATCCCACTAGAAATTCTCCCAACATTGCTTTCCACCCTGAACGAACCAAGCGACAAACGCTTTAAAATCATTGACGTCGAATTAGAAAAACTACCAGAAGAAGACAGATAACTAAATCATTTCAAAACAGCAAGCCAACAGCTTTCACCAGTTGTCTAATAGCTAAAGTACCCTAAAGGGTACTATGGCTTAAAGGGTTAGTAGGCTATGGCTTAAAGGGTTAGTAGGCTTTAGCCTACTTTAGCTGTTAGCCTCAGAATTTATTCTGAGGCTTAGTGAGGCGATAAATCGCCTACTACAAACAAACGACACACGCTCTTAGTATTAAGTCAACCTTAGGAAACAGAACATGACAACAGAAACAGCGATTCCCATCTCCAAACTCCGCAAAAAACAGCCCCGGTTTCGTGGCTTAGAATCAGGCCATCGCGCCTGTTTAGGCTGCGGAGAAGCCTTAGCGGCCCGTTTAGTCACAGAATCCGCTGGGCCTGATGTGATGGTGGCTAACGCGACGGGCTGCTTAGAAATCTTTACCACACCTTGGCCCGAATCGGCTTGGCGAATACCTTGGGTACATTCCCTATTTGAAAACGCTGGCGCGGTGGCCGCTGGCATGGAAGCCGCACTTAAAGCACAAGGTAAATCAACCAAAGTGCTGGCCTTTGGCGGCGACGGCGGCACTTTTGATATTGGCTTTCAAGCCCTATCAGGCATGCTAGAGAGAGGCCACAATGTCTTATACGTCTGTTTCGACAACGAAGCTTACATGAATACGGGCATTCAACGCTCTAGTTCCACTCCCCACGCGGCGATGACAACCACGTCGCCGCCCGGCAAAGAGCGCATGGGCAAACGCCATCTGAAAAAAGACATCGTTTCCATTGTCGCCGCTCATCACATTCCTTATGCGGCCACCGCCTCAATAGCCTATCCCTCTGATATTCGTAAAAAAGTACGCCGTGCCATGGCGATTGAGGGCCCGACTTTCCTACAAATTCACTGCCCTTGTCCATTAGGATGGGGACATGAAGGTGACCATAGTATCACGGTGGCGAGACTCGCCGTACAAACCGGACTCTATCCCATCATTGAATTAGAAAGAGGCGGATTAGCTAACGTCATGCCCTTGCGTAACATACGCCCAATGACGGAATACCTGAAAATGCAGCAACGCTTCCGCCACTTATTTACGGACGACTTACGCGCCAAGGAAGAACTAGAACACCTCCAAGCAATAGCCGATCACAACATCGAAATTTATGGGCTACGCAGTGATGGTGGCAAAGATGCATTCGACAGCGAAGGCATGGACACCGTGCGGCGCGGCGGAATGCGCTGGGCTTAATTATGCGAATTAAGAATGAAGATGTCAAGAAATCCGAAAGAAATCCGATTTTTTTGAAAAATATGATTTCTCAATAGGCTCAAGAAATCCGTTTTTTTTTAAATCGGATTTCTCAATCTGGGTAGTATGGGGATTTCCGCTTTCCTGCACTCGTTAAAACTAAACTCTCGGTGCGAATAATGAAAAGAGAGGCTTATCCGTTTCGGAACGTGTATCCGTTGTACTCAGAAGAGATTGATAAAATAATGAAGCGCGACAGAAGGCCATAACTTCATTTGAAAACATTCACGTCGGCAAAAGTTTCCGCTGCGGAAACTTTTGCCTTGTTAAGTATTTTATGGCCCTCAAACTCGAAAAGTCCAAATAACCCTATAAATACGAATTAAGAATGAAAAATTAAAAATGTAGAATGAACAAAGAGTTATAAAATGACTGTCAATGAACATGTTTTTATAAGTTATTTATTTTAGAATATTCATTTTAACCCTTAGTTCGCATTATAAATTTTAGGCGATAAATCGCCTACTACAAACAAATACGACAACTTTTCGGAGGCATTGTGTTTATTTTAATACTCGGCATAGCCATTTTTTTCGGTGTGCATTTGCTGCCATCATTTCCGACTGTTCGCCAAACGCTGATAAATCGTTTTGGAACTAATCGTTATAAGTCAGGGTACGTCATAATTGCAGTGCTTGGCTTGGCACTGATTATCTTCGGAAAATCACAGGCTGAATCTATCCCGGTTTGGCAACCCAGCAGCTTGCTTGCTTTCCAAATTGCGCCTTATATCATACTGCTTGGATTTATTATTTCCAATGCGATGTACATGCCTTCCAATATAAAACGCTTCACTCGCCATCCGATGTTGTGGGGAATCGTCTTTTGGTCATTAGGCCACCTATTAACCAATGGCGATTTATCCTCACTCATCTTATTCGGTTGTTTTGGATTGTTTTCGTTATTTGATATGTACTCCGCTAATCGTCGCGGAGCGACAAAATCAGCGCAAGTTTATCCTCTCACAAAAGACTTAATACTGATTGTTGTTGGTGTGATTTCTTGGGGCATCTTTTTATATCTACATCCTTACATTTTCGGCGTACCGGTGATTCAGTATTTATCACTATAACAGTCGTCCAAACTAACGTTTGGCAGGAGTCCAAACTAACGTTTGGCAGTCGTTCAAACTTAAGTTTAGCAAGTTTCAATTCGTTTATTTCTTAATTCGTTGTACTAAAGTGAGGGCCATAAACTCATTTGAATGTTTTAAAATGAAAGTATGGCCCTAGATTCGCGCAACAAAAATAGACGGTAATGCTACAAAGAGTCGTAGTGGAAAACAAATCACCGTAAAACTAAGGTAACTGGATGAAACAATGGTTTAATCAATTAGCTCCCCGTGAGCGTCGCGCCCTAATAATAGGGATAGTCGCTTTAGGAGGAATTATTATATATTTCATGCTATGGGAACCTTTTACCACCGAACGCACCCAATTGGAAAACATCATCACCTCCCAAAAAGCCACCCTAGATTGGATGAACGAAACCGCCGCTGAAGTACAGCAACTACGCAGTCAATCCAAAACTTCGTCCGTCAAAACTCGCAAGCAATCATTACTAAGCCTGATTGACAAAAGCACCCGCACCGGTGCGCTTAGCAAAGCCAACAAACGCATTGAACCAAAAGGAGAACGACAAGTCCGAGTCAATTTCAAAGAAGTGAGCTTTACAGAATTAATGCGTTGGCTAGGACAACTACACAACCAACATCAAGTACAAGTTAGCACTATCACGATTGAACCTCAACACACTCCCGATAAAGTAAAAGTGCGCTTAATCCTAAAAAACTGAAACTCGCTTGTTTTGGAGTCCAAAGCTGAAGCTTTGGCGCTTTTGGACGACTACCAAACTAAAGTTTGGACTCCTGCCAAACTTTTACGAGATCACCTATAAGGAAGCAAAATGTCTCCTACAAACAAACGCTTCACTACCTTAATAGAACGAGAAGGAGGTGCCATCCGTTTCGAGTATGAAATCACTTACGAGTTCATGCCACATGAAAGTCTCAAAAAGCTGCCACGCCAGGTTCGAGAGCAGGTGACAGACTTACAGTATCTACATAAAACGCATCCTGAACAGGCGATTGTGTCTTTACTCGATCTGATTGAAAAATACCCGAAGGTGCCTATCTTTTACAACTATCTCATCGCCGCTTATAACGCAACGGGGCAAGGAGAAAAAGCGGAAGCGGCCATCGAAGAAGCTTATCAGAAGCACCCTGATTATCACTTTGCCAAGACTAACTATGCCATCCAGTGTCTAAGAAACCAAGCGCCAGAGAAAATCCCGGCTATCTTCGACAACAAATTCGACTTAGGATCGCTCTATCCGCACCGAAAGGTATTCCACATCACGGAATTGATGGCATTTACCAGCGTGATGACTTTATACTACGACGCGATAGGCAACCGTAGCGCCGCCAAAGTCTGTTACACGATACTCCAAGAACTAGAGCCTGAACATTACTTAACCAAAAGCCTAAAACGTAAACTTTACCCGACGTTTTTACAAAAACTGTGGGATGCTATCAATAAACCCATACAAAAGAAACTTTATGCATTCAAACAACAAGCCAAGAAACAAACCGCCTCAAAATCCACCAACCTGAATAATTACTCAAAAGAATTTTGATGGAGTCCAAAGCTTTAGCTTTGGCTGTTTTTCAGTAAAAACCAATTTTTTAGTCCAAATCTTCAGCTTTTGCGATTTTTAAAAACCTAAAGGTTTGGACTCCAGTTGATGGACTCTAAGCCTGGGCGAACCGGTTGGAAAACCTCGAAAGTCCCTAAAGACGCGAGGTTTCGTAGGGGCAATCCCTTGTGGTTGCCCTTAACTTAATGGCATTGAGTTGATGACTCCATTTGAGGGATTCCAGTTTAAACACACAGAAATGAATACTTATACCGCACCACCAGTTTCGCTTCCCTTTGCTTTCGCTAAACGTCATGGGGTGATACTTTCTCATCTCGACGTTCACGGGGCCACTGTTTGCCACCGCCCGGAGATATCGCGCCATACCTTAAGCGAAGTTCGGCGTTTTCTGGGACGGCCTTTGAATTTAAAAGCTATTTCGGTGGAACAATTTGATACGTTGCTCACTACCCATTATGAGCAACAACAAGCGAATCAATCTATGCAAATGATGGAAGGCTTGGGAGATGAATTGGATTTATTTCAAGTCGCGCTGCAAATCTCAGAGCCGGAAGATTTGTTAGAGAGCGACGATGACGCGCCTATTATTCGTCTTATCAATGCGCTGCTTTCCGAAGCAATTAAGGAAAATGCCTCTGATATTCATCTTGAACCGTTTGAAACTCGGCTCGTGGTGCGCTTTCGCGTTGATGGCGTGTTACGCGAAGTCTTGCAACCTCGGCGCGTGTTAGCACCGCTACTGGCTTCGCGCATTAAAGTGATGGCAAAACTCGATATTGCCGAAAAGCGTTTGCCACAAGATGGCCGTATTTCTTTGCGTATTGCTGGACGTGCTGTTGATGTGCGCGTTTCCACCATTCCCTCTGGGCATGGCGAAAGAGTCGTTTTGCGTTTACTGGATAAACAGGCGGGGCGCTTAGACTTAAAACAAATCGGCATGTCGGCCGACACATTGGGCCGTTTGCAAGGCCTTCTGCAAAAACCGCATGGGGTGCTTCTCGTCACCGGGCCTACCGGTTCAGGTAAAACCACCAGTTTGTACGCCATGCTCAATGAGTTAAATGACCGTAGCCGTAATATTATGACGGTGGAAGATCCAATAGAATACTACTTAGACGGTATCGGCCAAACTCAAGTCAATACCAAAGTGGATATGACATTTGCGCGAGGATTACGGGCCATTTTGCGACAAGATCCGGATGTAGTGATGGTTGGCGAAATCCGCGATGTAGAAACGGCCAAAATTGCGGTACAAGCCAGCCTCACCGGGCACTTAGTCTTATCGACTTTGCACACAAATACGGCCATTGGCGCAGTCACTCGTCTGCGAGATATGGGGGTTGAACCGTTTTTGCTGTCATCCTGCCTGATAGGTGTGATGGCGCAACGCTTAGTGCGCTTATTGTGCCCTCACTGTAAACAAGCCTATACGCCTAGCCCAATAGAAATACAAAACCTTGGCTCTAACCTTTTTCAAGGCAAAAACTTATCCAATTTGAATAATAACGTCTATACTCATCAAGGCTGTCAACAATGCAATTCGATTGGCTATCGCGGACGCACGGGTATTTATGAACTTGTCAACATCGATAACACGCTTTGCACCATGATACATGACGGTACTGGACAACAGGTTTTAGAAAGCTACGCCCATGAACAACATGAAGATATTCAACAAGATGGCATAAGACTAGTCTTAGAAGGAGAGACGACACTTGATGAGTTATTGAGAGTCACAAAAGCCGGATGAATAGGAAAGGAGCAAGGAGAAAGGAGCAAGGAACAAGGAACAAGGAGAAAGATGACAGGGCCGATTTTCGCAAACTCTTCTGGAGTTTACTGGCGGTTTAAACAATTTAAAAACAATAAGTTATACTCAACGCGGCCATAACTTGGATTTCCAGGGGCGTTGCCCCTGGCTATATTAATGTCGCCCCGTTGGGGCTTGAAGATAGGAGAAAAACTAATGGAACGCAAGTACAAACTCTTAATTGTGGATGATGATAAAGATATTCTCACTGAATACGAAAATCATCTTGCTAAACAAGGATTTATTGTCGAAGTGGCGCACGATGGCACGGAAGGGCTTGAAAAGCTACGCCGTGACAGCGAGTTTGACATAGCCCTCGTTGATTTCAAGATGCCAGACATGAATGGCGTTGATATGATTCGTCAAGCCTATAAGACAGGAATAGCGGCGGATATGATTATTTGGAGCGAGCCCGAAGAATACAATAAGTACGATACCATCGCCGCAATGAAACTCGGTGTGAACGACTGGTTTGAAAAATCTCGTCTTGACATGCCCAACTTCTTTCAAAGAATCAAGGAAGTGGCTGAAGGTGTCTCTCTTCACGAAGTTTCGCGGATTTTATCTCTTATTCCCAAAGAGGAGTTAAGATGGTAAATTTTCAAGACTATTTTGACGCAAACGCGCTGTTTAAATACTACCAGGATGAAAAGGGGGATTTGAAAATTCGGCGTTTGGTTGCCAATGCCCAGAAACCGGTTCTGGTATCATCACTGACATTGTTAGAATATTTCAATGTTGTGATGCAGTATCGGCGTAAGAATATTTTCAAGAATAGGCATATCAACACCATTTTCAATCACTTAATAAAGGATGCTCGCTTCAACGCGACGAATCGTCCTTTTCAAATCATACCCGTTTCTGATGAAGTCTTTTCGGTGGCGCAGACGATTTTATTTCACCATGCGCGTACCTTCCAAATTGGCACTTATGATGCGTTGCATTTAGCCATTTTTAAAAATTTATCGGTGGAACCTTCGCCTATTTTGGTAACATCAGATCAATCAATGCAAAAAGTTTGTGAACAACTTTCCATTCCTTTTTATGATCCTGAGATTGAGTAAATTAGAGTTGTTACGTTATAGAGTTTATAGAGTTTGAGAGCGGGGTGTTAAATCTGTCGTCAAACACTTTTTTATCCTAAAAATTGTCATTTCTTTGATCGGAGAAATCTTGTGACGTTTTAAGATTTCTCCGAAAATGACAAAGAGCATAAGGGTGAAACAGAGCAAACCCAATTTAACACCCCGCTCCGCGTCACATAACAAATTCTAGCTCGGCGATACACGCGTTACTAATTGTTGTTTTTGGAACTTTGCGAGGCACGAGCCGCTGAGCGTTTTTCCCACTCCTCGGAAGCACGGCGAAGCGCTTCTATTGCCGCTTTGTTGCCTTTAATAGAGTCATAAAGCCAAAAGGATTCTCTGTGAAACTCCGTGTAACTCCGTGTCTCTGTGTTGAAGATTTCAAAACTGATAGGTGGTAATATTTTTATTTTTTATTAGTTGACATGATTTTCAAGTTCAGTTAAAAATAATTATAGAATTCTATCTGACATTCAGCACACTTTAATTGTAACAGGTTGATTTTAAATGAGTATAAATATTATTCTATAGTGCCCATAAGTGTGATATTTATTTATTTATTTAATATCATATACTTACTGATGTGTGCGGAATGTCGGTTCTATATTACTTGATGATCAAGTTTTTGATGGTTAGTGCAAGATATCGCCTCAATGCCATTAAGTGTAGGGGCAATCCCTTGTGGTTGCCCTACAAACCGTTATGTAATGTAGGGGCAATCCTTTATGGTTGCCCTCACCCAAAAGGGGTTTGCGCGTGGGATTGCCCCTACAAACCGTCATGTCGTGTAGGGGCAATCCTTTATGGTTGCCCTCACCCAAAAGCGGTACGATATGGCATTGAAGATATCGCCTGGGGATAAATCCCCAGGCTTAAAGCTTAAGTCTGCTAAAGCAGACTAACTTCCTGCGGCGCGTGGGCAGTGCCCTGATACGCACTATCGCTTTGAGCCATGAGCCCCCGCTACTGGCGTTCGTTCCAAACTTGATCATCGAGTATTATCACCAACATCGAGAGTGATTTAACACGACATATACTTTGCACGAGTAAAAATTCTAGCCGTTTGCAGTATAATAATTTCCGCTATGAACACCACAGCCATCATCACTTTAATATTGACGCTCGCTATCACAGCCCCCGTCATTTTCATTATTGCCAATGGGCATTGGTTATCCTATTTGCGGCGGCGCTGGGTGCGCTTGGCTGCTGAACAGGAAGTATCGGGGTGGCAATGGGCCTATTTTACTGATTTTATTGAATTATTAACGCGCCTCAATTTACCTTTGGGTTATACCGATCAAGAAAATATTCCCCAATCAGGCAAATTAGTCGCGCCTTTATATTGGGTATTAAAAGAAATGGCGCGTGGGGAAATCTTGACTGCCCATGCCGCACGCTCCCGACAAGACAATAAACTTACGCGCAATATTGTTCGCACTTTACTAAAATCTCCAGAGCCTTTAGTGTTATTAGGTGATCCCGGCTCAGGTAAAAGCGTCACGCTGCGGCAAATTGGTTTAAAGTTAGCAGACTGGATGCAGCGTAGTATTCAAACAACATAGCATCGTTCAAAACGATCGTTAACTGATCAAGTGCAAAACCTTTCTTAGGGTTTACAATTGAGGTAGCAATGAAATATAACTTTATAGATGTAGAAGGATTTGACTGTTCAGGAAAATCAACCATTGCAAAATGGATTTATCAAGAATTTGGTTATGAATATCATAAAAGCCCCTCCGGATTATTTGCAGAAGTAAGAACATGTTTTGATAAATTTGATATAAGATTGAAAGACAGAATAGCATTTTACACAGGTGATTGCATACGGATTTCTATGCTTTTTAATGAACAAATTGACAAAGGTCATAAATTTGTTTTAGACAGATATTTTTACTCAACAATCGCTTATCATGAAAGCAAACAACCAAACATTACTTGTGAACTCAGGAAAATTTATAAAGCATTGCGAAAACCTGATATTATTTTATACATAACCGTTGATTATGAAACGGCTCTAAAAAGGTTGAAAAATAGAAAAAATAAACCAAATGATGAATTATTTTTGTCTGATCAACATTATAAAACGATAGACGAAAATTTTAGACAATTTTTTGATGTAAATTATGTCACTGTTGATAACAACCAAGATTTTGAAATCACAAAAAATCAAATCAGAAAAATCCTACAATGAAAAATGTCTTGATTATATCATTTGACTTGATACGCAACGGTGAAGTGACACAATCTCTATCAATTGCTTCACTTTTGGCGTATTTAAAAAGTGATCACAGATATGGAGAAGAATTTACTGTTTACCATTTGCCTTTCAACATGTTTCATCTTAAAAATAAAATATTCCCAAACTATTTTGATGATTATTTATCAGCGTTCAGATTTGAACAATTTGATACCATTGCAATTTCTGGCTATGTTTGGAATGAATATTTGATAAAACCACTTATTGATAGAATTAAATTTTTTGGCTTTTTCGGAAAGATTGTTTTAGGTGGTTATCAAATTTCATATAGTTCAAGAGAAAATTTAAAATTTGACTATCCAGATGCTGATATTTTTATAATAGGTTACGCTGAAAAATCTTTGTTGCAAGCAATCTTTATAAATAAACCAAAACAACCATTACAATTGAATTATGAAATTGATGTGAAAGAAATTCCATCAGTTTATACGACTCATGAAATTTTAGTCAAACCAAGACAAAAAATGGTTAGATTAGAAACTAAGCGTGGTTGCCCTTATAGGTGTTCGTTTTGTTCGCACCGAGATTTACAAAAAAACAAAGTATATAAACATGAACAAGAAAAAATTTTTTCAGAATTAGCATACTTAAAAAATAAGCACGTTGAAAAAATAAACGTGCTTGATCCGGTTTTTAATGTAGGAAATGACTACTTAAAAATCATGCAAGAGATAAAACGTATTGATTTAAATTCAATCATTTCATTACAAACCAAATTTGAAATGATAAAAGGGGAAAAGGGAAAACAGTTCTTAGATTTGGCAACCGAAATTAACGCCTATTTAGAATTTGGCATACAAACCACTGTAGAAAGTGAGTGCAACGCAATCAATCGCCATAGTGATAAAACAGTCATTAAAAATGTGTTGCATGAATTGAAAGCGAGACAAATAAGTTATGAAGTGAGTTTGATTTACGGGTTGCCTATTCAAACTGTAGATACCTTTCAATACAACATAGATTTTTTACAATCGAATGGTTGTGAAAATATAACTGCCTATCCATTAATGCTACTTAAAGGAACAGAACTTTATGAACAAAAAAAACGGTGGAAATTTGTAGAAAGAAAAATGGGTGATTTCCATCTTCCAACCGTAGTATCAAGTAATACCTTCAGTGAAAGAGATTGGCTGAAAATGAAAGGAATTGCAGACAATATTTAGTTACCAAATGACGCTCTAGGTTAAAAGTTAAAAAATCCACCACCACAGCGATTTTTGGGTAGGCAACCCGGCGTTGCCCACCCTACTACAATTACTAATCTTTGCCCATAACTTTTGGGCATAAACGGATTTAAGCCATTTTTTAAATTCGTTTATCCTCGTAATTCGTTGTACTAAGCAAGCTATTATAAACATTGCCAACCAGAACTGCTTGACGATGAAGAGACGTTATTAGTAATTAGGCGGATATCGAGTACAGCGGATTAAGGGATTAAACCGATTTAAGCCATTTTTAAAATTCGTTTATCCTCGTAATTCGTTGTACTAAACTATTATGAATATTGCCAACCAGAACCGATTAACGATGATGAAACCTTATTATTGGTAATTAGAAAAAAAAATGAAGATGATTTCTAAAAAAAATGACCCGATTGAACTTAAAATAGTTGAAGAAGATGAAGATGCAATTGAGTTACTTGCTAAAGGTAAAAAAGGTGATATTACAATTTATGCTAACCTTTTTAAAGAAGATAATCGCTTAATACTCAGGAATGTTCATCTGGATGGTATGGGTTCTGGTTATAGTAGCTTAACTGAACTTCGCCAGATTGCGCGTGAATTTTGAAAAATGAATCATGTAGATGAAGTGATTATTTATGGGTTCCGTAGAACAACGGGTGCTAATGCGGGCAAACAACCGATACCCATTAGAATCAACGTCTATTAAGGTGTGAAAAATGCAAAAAGTCATTCTCTATGATTGGGAACCCGGATTTAATAAAGCCGGATTGAACAAACTGCTTCGCGCTGAAGCCAATTATTCTCTTTCGGCAGCAATAGAAGCGGTTGGCAAATTGTTGGAAAAAGAAACGCTTGAAATTGAAATCGCTTCAAGCGATAGTGCAAAAGCGTTTTTGACGGAAGCATTAAACTTGGGTGCAGTGGGCAAAATTGAAAGTACCACCACGACTACTGTTACACTGAATATGCCAGATACCATTTTAAATGACTTAAAACGTGTTGCGCCGGTATTCGGATTTTCTAATTATCAACCGTTAATTCAACACTATGTTGACATTGGATTGCGCGTTGACTTAGAACGCTTGAAAGTGCCAACAATGCAATCGCTTATTAACAATTTAAAACGTCATGGTGTGGATGACACGATAATTGCTCAGGCAGTTACGGAGAGTTATCATCAGTAGTGTTTAAATAACTTGGTAAGCCAAGGCATTCCTAGACAAACTCGCTCATTCGCCAACCACCAAAACGTATCAAGAAAATGCTTACCGTCTCAATAAGTTGTATGACACGGTGGGCGAGGACTCGCCTACTACAAACATATTTAGGCGATAAATCGCCTACTACAAACTCTGAAGAAGTGGTTTCAATAGGGCCATGAGTTGAAATAGCTTCAGCTATTATACGATATGGCCCACAATTAACGGCCCTCAGTACTCGTGCGTGAAATCTCTTTAGCAGTCGATTTGGAAACAGTGGAGATACAACAATGGATACCACCACGAGAAAAATTGTAAAGCAAGTCATTCGTAAATATGCCCAGTTTCGTCCCTCGCATGGTAACATTCGGCTGGATACGGTTTTTGATGAAACCCAAGATCGCTACCTCCTAATGCAAGTGGGTTGGGACAGAAAACGGCGAATCAGTGGCGATATTCTTTATATCACGTTACATGATGGAAAAGTTTATATTGAATATGATGGCATTGAACATGGCATCTATGATGACTTGGTAAGCCAAGGCATTCCAGAAGAACGCATTGTTTTAGCTTTTCAGCCTGAAACCACGAATACGGAAGGCTTCTGTACTTACGGCAGATAAAATTTGGTTGCGAGCGAATGTCGGTGTTGAGATTAGGTGTATCCGTTGATTTTAAAATTCGTTTATCCTCGTAATTCGTTGTACTAAACTATTATAAACATTGCCAACCAGAACCGCTTGACGATGAAGAGACGTTATTAGTGATTAGGCGGATATCGAGTACAGCGGATTAAGGGATTAAACGGATTTAAGCCATTTTAAAAATTCGTTTATCCTCGTAATTCGTTGTACTAAGCAAGCTATTATAAACATTGCCAACCAGAACTGCTTGACGATGATGAAACGTTATTGGTGATTAGGCGGATATCGAGTACTTAGGATTAGGGGCTTAAACGGATTTAAGCCCTTTTTAAAATTCGTTTATCCTCGTAATTCGTTGTACTAAACTATTCTATTATAAACATTGCCAACCAGAACCGATTGAAGATGAAAAGACGTTGTTAATGATCAGAAGGAGAACATCATGGAACAAACCGTAACAATTGACGCAAATGGCAGTCTGACACTCCCTAATGAATACCGCAAAATATTGGGACTTTTGGCTGGTGATAAAATCACGGTACAGTTGAAAGGCAACAAACTTGTCCTCCTCTCACCGCATGATCCCGTGAAAATCGTTCAGACGCTCGTTCGGAAATATATACCCGCCGAGCGTAGTTTAGCTGATGAATTAATTGCAGAAAGACGACGGGAGGCAGCCAGTGAATGAAGTTATTTTAGATGCCTCAGCACTTCTAGCCTTTATCCAACAAGAACCAGGCGCAAAGCATATAGAAGAAGCAGCCAAAGGACATGTAGCAATCAGTACCATCAATCTTGCTGAAGTTGTTACCAAACTGATTGAGGGTGGTATGTCAAAAGAAGAAATTCAAAGTATTCTGCCAGCATTGAATTTGACAGTCGTACCTTTTGATGAAGAAATGGCTTATGAAACCGCAAATTTGCGGGCTTCAACCCGGACACTTGGACTCTCTCTCGGAGATAGGGCTTGCCTTGCAACGGCACGAATACGGAAGGCTTCTGTACTTACGGCAGATAAAATTTTGTTACGAGCGAATATCGGTGTTGATATTAGGTGTATCCGTTGATTTTAAAATTCGTTTATCCTCGTAATTCGTTGTACTAAGCAAGCTATTATAAACATTGCCAACCAGAACTGCTTGACGATAAAGAGACGTTATTAGTGATTAGGCGGATATCGACTACTAAGGATTAAGGGATTAAACGGATTTTAGCCATTTTTAAAATTCGTTTATCTTCGTAATTCGTTGTACTAAACTAATTCGTTGTACTAAACTATTATAAATAAACATTGCCAACCAGAACTGCTTGAAGATTTAAACCTCGCCTCATCACTAACAGGAAGGAAAAAATTTTGATAAAGTATTTCACCGTCAAAAATTATCGTTCGATAAAAAACGAAAATATTCTTGAATTTGATGCACATTTAAAAAACACTAACACTGCTTCCCATCCAGTGATTGGTTTTGCCGGTGCGAATGCATCTGGTAAAACCACTGTGCTTCAATCGCTGGCTTTTGTGTTGTGGTTTATGCAGCATTCTTTTCTGAGGCTGGATAAAAACGACACCATTCCTTGTGAACCGTTTTATACACTGTCTCAATCACCCACTGTTTTTCATCTCATCTTTGCTAAAAAATCCTGGGTGGAGGGTGAGGAAAAAATCATTGATTATGAATATCAGCTGAGTTTAACTCAAGAACACGTTTTAACAGAACAATTAAATTATTCCGTTGACGGGATCGATAAGCAGGTTTATCTCCGTGAGGGTAATCAGGTTCAATTTGGTGATCAGATCAGCCCGATTGATACTAAAGATTTGAGAGCAAATAGCTCTATTATTTCCTTGGCATCTCAATTTGCTTCCCAACAGGTGGCGAATGCTTGCAAAGATTATGCGGTTCAAACCAATTTGACTGATTTTAGCCAGCACAACAGGATGCCATTAACCAACAAAATGTCTGTTTTGACTCAGAAGCTCGAAAATAAACGGATTAGGGAAACGGTTCAAACCTTTTTAAAACTGGCTGATGTCGGGATCGAAGAAATTCATCTACAACACGAAATCGGCTTATCATCAGAAAAAATCGCTATTTTTAAGCATAAAATAGACGAGCTACTCGCTGATTTTGGGTATCATTCAGAAAGTGCCGGCACCTTGCAATTTTTAGTGGTATTATCAGACTTATTACAAGCCTTAGAAGACGGTGCTGTGTTGATTTTTGATGAAATAGAATTGAAATTACACCAGAATTTAGTGGCTTATTTGCTATCCTTATTTGAAAATAAAGCCCAAAACAATGCCCAACTCATTTTTTCGTTTCACAATAGCTATTTGATGGAATTTCTAAAGCCAGAACAACTCTGGTTTGCCGAGAAAAATGATCAAGGGCAGACAGAATTATTTTCAGCCGCGGCGTTTACAGATATTCAGGATTTGTCTGAAAAAGATTTAGAAACGCTTTACCGTGTTGGGCGATTTGGTGCAAAACCTCGGAAGATTTAGTATACACACGGACAGAGAAACAGTGAGGAACACTGAAAAGACTGAAATTTTTTATTTTAATTCAAAGAGTTATTGGTATGACGACCAATAGCTCAAACCTCGTTCTGAGCGAAGCGAGATATGACGGGGGTAAGTCTAGAAATGGCAAAGAGAAAATCGGCCCCTTCACGAAAAAGTCAAAAAAAATATTTCTTTATCGTGGAAGGCTGTACAGAAGAAAATTACATTCGTCGTCTCAAGGAACTCTATCCTCACCACAAAGTGGATAAACCTCGAAATTGCAACGGGGGTAGTGCCAAAGCCGTTTTGGAAGCAGCCAAACGTTTTATCTTAAAATATGGCAATGACTATTTAGGCTATATTATTTGGTTCGATGAAGATACCTTTTCTCCTCAAGACAACAACCTTAAAAAGAGTCTTCAATCCAAAAGCAACGTCGAAATTTACATGAGTGAGCCTTGCATTGAACATTGGCTTTTGGCTCACTTTCAGCCAATCAATTTATCGCAAGAAAATCAATGTAAATTCTATGAGAATAAGTTAAAAGCTTATATCCCTCATTACGATAAAAATGATTGCTCTGTTTTAGAAAAATACATTAATAAAGAAAATGTAGAATATGCCATCAAATCTTACCCTGAAATTGGAGAAATTCCTAAGCACTATTTCATAAATGGGTAGTCGCCAAGTCACTGGCATTAAGTTAAGCAACAAAACACCTACAAAAAGTATAACTAATGAAGCGCGACAGAGGGCCATAACTTAATTTGAAAACATCAAAACGGTTTGATGGCCCTCAAACCAGTGCCAATAGCCATACAAAATTAAGGGTTAAAATAAACCCAAATAACAACAAGGATTGAATATAAGCAAGGATTTTTTCCTTCTCTAAAAAAAGTTTGACTATTAAAAACGGTTTGATGGCCCTCAAACCAGTGCCAATAGCCATACAAAATTAAGGGTTAAAATAAACCCAAATAACAACAAGGATTGAATATAAGCAGGGATTTATCTATCCTTGCTTATACCCAATCCTTGTAGTTTTCCATCCATCCTTGCTTATACTCAATCCTTGTATTTCAAACCGTTTTGGCAAACTGAGCACGGACTTCTTCTTTAACGTGTTCTCGGCGTTCTTCCCAGAGCTTTTCAACCGTTTCTTGGTTAACTCTCTGATCTTGCACTTGGACGATGGTAGACATTTCGCCGGGCGCGTTGGCGGAAGGCACTTTGCTAAACACCCATTTGTTCGTTAACATGGGCTGAAACGGCCCTGCCGCCTTGGTAGGCATCACAAAAATAATCTGAAATTTCAACGTGTTAGTCAAATAATTCAAGATGGACTTAGCACGAGTCTCATCCATCAATTTAAACGATTCGTCAATCAACGCCATCCGCAGGTGATGCTCACCTTCATTGAGACGAAAGGCAGACGATATCGCCGCAGCACGTATCACATAAGCCGGTGTTTCTAATTGTCCACCCGAACCGGTGCCATATTCGCTCAACGGCACGGAGGCAATAATGGGTTCCTTCGTGTCTGGGTGAATGCCACGTTGAGTGTCTTTGTAAATCTCGTAGCGGCGATAGTTTCTATAATCACTGATTTCTTCCAAGCGACGGTTGGATTTTTCTAAGTCCTCGTGTTCATGCAATAGCAGGGTGGTGATTTCATCGCGTACCGCCCGATTTTCTCCAGAAAGGTTGGTGTCGGTACCAAATAACTCTTCGTCGGTATCCTGAGAATCCATTTCAATCACTGCTTGGAAAAAATTGTAGTACCGTTTGTATTCAGGCACCCATTCCCAACCGAAGCGATATTGTTCTTCGCCAAAACGATGTCCTTGGAGTTCACGGTTGAGGCTTTCCAAACGGGATCGGCCACTTTCTAGGGCCGAAATCACGGTATTACAAAAGTCGCCGGTAAACGCCTTTTGGACTGACTGATTCGCGTCTGATAGATGCCGTTTTTGGTTAGCTAAGCCGATCTCTTTTTGATTACGCAGTTGGGTTTTAACTTGAATATAGCCGGCCATCACCGCATCAAACACATTAAAATCGTCGCTTCGGCTCGGAATATAGGTCATCCGCTCAAGATCCAATGTGATTCTTTCAACGGGTTTCGCTTTCTGGTTGTATTCGCTCAACAGGTTTTGGAATCTGTCTTTGGCGGTGAGCATATTCCGTTGCGCTTTGTCAATCTGTTCTTTTATGTTTGTCTCCTGCATTAACGGGCTTTTCGCTTCGTCAGTGAGTCGCTCAATTGCGGCCTCGGCCTCATATTCGGCCGCCAACCGTTGGAGTTTGAGTACCTCATTTTGATGTTGCTCGATGTCAGCGTTCAGAAGAGTGAGGGCCTCTTCGGCTTTTTGAATCAGCTTTTGTTGGGTACTTTTCTCGTTATCAAGCTTACCCATCCGCTTATTCTTGGTATCGCGTTCTTTTTGAAGTTTATTCAGTTGGGCTTGGATGCGCTTGAGTTGGGTGTCCAAATCCTTGATATCTGAAAAATCCAAGCGTTTGAGTTGTTCTTGAATATGCGCTATTGTGTTTGCCAACTGGACTAATTCGTTGGCATCCGCTTCTATTTGCACCGGTTGCACTTCACGAACCCGTTGGCTGATTTGTTCGAGATCACGTTTTTCTTGTTGTAGGGCGTTCAGTTTGGCTTCTTCTAGCGCATATTGTTTTTCTAGGGCCGATAGTCTTCGTTGGCGGGCATCGGCCCCAAACACCAATTCATGATCGCCCAACGCACAAATAAACATTTTATAGCTGCCTGATGCATGGCCTTCTTGAGTCAGGCCGCGTGGAGTCGTGCGTAAAGTCTCCACATTCGGTACTTTGATCACATTGGCGTAGCTGGCTTGTAGGTAAGCTTTCGCCGTTGGATGTCTGACTTTTAATTCATGCACAATCGATTCTGGAGAAAGTCCAATCCGTGCCGCGTCTCGAACCGCTTTTTGGCCTTGAATGACTTGAGCGCCTTTTTTGCCGAGTTGGCGAACTGTTTCAATTGAGCTGCCTTCATATTCTGGTTCAACGAAGATGCCATAACGATTGAATCCTAAGTAGCCTTCTATGGCGGATTGCCAGCGGTTATCACGGACTTCCACCAAGTCACATAAGACTTGCGGTTGGGCTTCTGGAGAGTGTTGGCGGAGGGCCGATAAGGCTTCTTTGACGGCCCTTGGATAAGTCACTTCACCGTGTTCACGCAGTCTTTCTATTTGGCGATTGAGTTCTATGAGGTTGTTGTTGAGTTCACTGATTTCATTTTGCCGTTGCCCAAGGTAGCGTGACACAATGTCGCGCAGTCCATTTTCATCGCCAGCAACTGCTTGTTGAAAGGCGTCGTGGGCGTTGTCTATGCCATTCAGTTGTCCGGCTAAGGATTGGTACAGAGAAATGGGCGGCGGTTGTTCGGCTTGGGTTGTATTCCGAATTTCGGTACTGATTTGCTGGATGGTTTCCATGTCAAATGCCAGAATCTCATCACCGGCTTTTATGGCGGCATTGAAGGCCGCTTTTAGGGTATCGTTCTCTTTGAGATAAGTGTTTGTTTGGCCGATCTGACGGGCATCGTTGCTATTTTTATGGGCCACTTCAAGGCTTGTTGTGATCGCTTGGAAAAGTTTAGCCACATGGCGGATGTTGTCGTCAATCTGACTAAGCAGACGATCCTTTTCTTGCGCCGTTTGGTGTTGTTGTCTTTGACGCTCAATGCTTAGGCGTTCTTGTTCAAAATTGTCGCTTTCTTGTTGAATATCCGTTAACCGCCGCTGGATTTCTGTTTCTTCCGTGTTCAATTCATTGACGACTTGTTGGGCTTTTTCTAGGCGTAACTGTTCCGCCTGTGCTTTTTTGAGTGCCAATAATAATTGTTGTTCACGACGAGTAAACCAGGCTTCGCGCACTTGTTGGCCTTCCAGTTTGACCTTTTCAAGCAAAACAATATTATTCTCTAGGCGTTCTGCTTCCTTTCGTAAGCCATTAAAGTCAAGCATTAAGCTTGAGATATTGTTGAGTGCTTGTCTGATATCATGTTTTTCAAGCACTTCAGTTCTGACAAAACTATTGATGTCTTCAATGGGTTTATAGGCCATAAATTTGGAGAACGCGCGGGCCGCTTGTTCAGATTCTTGTGTACTGACTCCGCTTTTGCCGCGCAATAGGCCGTAGAGTTTGTTAAGATAGTTCTTTTTGTTATCGTTGAAGTCGTTGATGATAACGGTTTCGCTGTTGTAGCGGCGACGTAACCAGTTGAGTGCGTCATCGGGCGGCACTATCTTAAGCCGAGACGCATCGCGTTCCAAAATCAAGTCGTCTATGCTGATGGCTTGGTTTTCTACCGCGAGAAGGTGAATCGATTCGGTTCGCGGTGTTCTCCGTTTGCGTCCACCCGCCATGGTTTCTACAGATAAAGAGGCGCTAACACCGATGAGTGCCGAGAATTCATAGCCCGTCGTTGGTTCTTCGGCAGAGGGCGAAAAGACTAGCGCGACATAGCCATGAGTGCCTTGAGGACGAGCGTAGTTTTGATCATCGGCGCCCAATATATAAGAAGGTAATGTACGAGGCATTTTGCCGCGCCGTTTGTATTGGGTGGTTTCTTCTTGTCCAGGGTTATAGACGTATAAACCTTGCTTAGCGGCCGTCATTGCAGTTTGTATGGCATCCGCCAGCGTGGTTTTGCCGGCACCTGAGCCGCCGGTGAGGAGATTGAGTGAGCCAAATTCGTATTCTTGATTAGGGAGATTTCCCCAGTTAATACAAATCAGTTTTTTTAGATACATTTTTTTTACTCAGTTGCCGAAAGAAATCCGATTTCTTGAAGAAATCGGATTTTTCTGTTGGAACTATTTTTTTAAGAAACCCAGTTTTTGTAATAAGCTTGGTTTCTGGTTTGTCGCCGCCTCTTCAGAGATAGTGTTATTAGTCGGTTGCGGTGGTATGGATTCCGATGATTCGGAGGTTTCTGACTGAACCGCTTCCGCTTCAGGTACATTAGTCGGTTGCGGCGGTTTAATCGTTTCTAACTTGTTATCAGTCGGTTGCGGTGGTAGGGATTCGGATGATTCCGAGGTTTCTGACTGAACCGCTTCC
>Ga0190315_1000117_pt1 | contig 47435 bp, 25 predicted proteins | sample 48701101_MG_FD_161673 | JGI IMG/M metagenome (GOLD analysis project Ga0190315, IMG submission 161673) | Hydrothermal vent sediment bacterial communities from Southern Trench, Guaymas Basin, Mexico - 4870-11-0-1_MG | ecosystem: Environmental > Aquatic > Marine > Hydrothermal vents > Sediment ...
GTTCACGCAAAAGTTTCGCGGAGCGAAACTTTTGCGTGAAAAATAGATTGACAGACAATAATTATTTGTAAGATAATGCAATTTTTAACTTAGGGAAGTTCAAGAAGGCAGGTATTAGCGGTTCAGTATGAAATGTTATACGGGTCTTACCTAGACTTATAATTAACATAAGATTAGCTTCAAAATCTTAAGTGTATATTATACATAGAGTTACAGATAATTATCTGTGACGTGGGGAGCTTACCCCTTAAACATAACTAATTCTATTATTTTTTGGTAGTTTTGGCGTTTTTAAGTAAGAGCGACAAACAGATATTATTATAATTAAGAAATCCGATTTTTCCAAAAACTCGGATTTCTTCGCAAGCATATTTGGATGTCTCTTGCGTCAAAGCGCGTCAAAGCGCGTTTTCCACTTACAAGAATTTATAAGATTCAATTTAACCCTTAATTCGCATTACTTATACGCCGGCAGGGTAAAATAAAAAAGGCTTCCTTTGCCTTTTGTACTTTCCACCCCAACTTGTCCACCCATTTTTTCTACCAGTTGTTGCACCATCGGCAAACCAAGGCCATCTCCTTTAGCGCGTAGTGGGCGCAAACGGCTTGGTGCAAACAATTCGTCTGGCTTGATCTTCGTTAGGCCTTGACCATTGTCGCGTATCCAAAAACGTACCATCTCATGGTGATGGGGATTGGCGCCGAGTTCTAAATGGGGCGGTTTTCCACCAGACTTTAACCCATTACTGATGTAATTCACCCAGATTTCTTTGAGCCAAGGCCCATAGCCGGGCACTGAGGGCCAAATCTCAGCCAACTTTATTTTGGCTTGGTACTGTTTAATCATCGGGGCTAGGCGTTTTTCTATAACGAAGGTAACGATGTCGGACATTTCTAACAGTTCCAATTCGACGGGTTTTTGTATTCCAACTAACAAGTGTAAGCTGTCAACGAAATTGGCTGCTAATTGTCCGGCTTCTGAAAGCAGTTGTAGCGTTTTTGTGGACTGAGCATCCAGTCGTTGTGGCCTATTTTGGGAAGAATTCTTCCCCAGCTGTTGGCTAAGAGCGATAATGGTATTCAACGGGTTTTTCAAGTCATGGGTGATGGCATGGGCAAAGGTATCAAGCTCTGTGTGGCACTTTTTGAGTTCGGTTTGGCACTTTTCCAGATCGTCGCTGCCGCTGCTTCCTCGCGACTTGAGAGTCTGCTCCAGTAACAGGTGAGTTTTTTGCTGGGCCGCTTCTAGCTTTTGGCTGCGGCTAATTTCATCTTTCAACAACTGGTTTTGCTGTGTTAGTTCCTGTTGTAGTTTACGAATTCTCAACTGTGCATTGATACGCGCTAACAATTCTTCATGCTGGAAGGGTTTAGTGATGTAATCGGCCGCCCCTAATTTAAAACCGTTAATCTTGTTAACGGTATCCGTCAGTGCGGTCATAAAAATAATAGGAATGTGCCGCGTGGTTTCAGCGGATTTCAGTCGTTTGCAGACTTCAAAACCGGATATACCCCCCGGCATCATGATATCCAGTAGTATCAAATCTGGGTGGGCATGTTCGGTTACTTGAAGACTTTCTTCGCCGTCTCCGGCAAGCAAGACGTTAAAACCCGTTTTTCTGAGAAGCGTCAATAACACTTTCAAATTGTCAGGCTGATCATCGACAATCAAGATAGTATCTGACGAAGTTTTATCGTTCATGGGTACTCCTGTCTTACGAATTAAGAATGAAAAATGAAAAATGAAAAATTTAGGCGCTAAAGCGCCTACTACAAACTTAGGAAGGGTGAGGGATACCTTATTTGTATGTAGGCAAGGTAAAATAAAAGAGGCTTCCTTTGCCTTTTGTTTTTTCCAGCCCGGCTTGCCCACCCATTTTTTCTACCAGTTGTTGCACCATCGGCAAACCAAGGCCATCTTCTTTAGCGCGTAGTGGGTGCAAACTGCTTGGTGCAAACAATTCGTCTGGCTTGATCTTCGTTAGGCCTTGACCATTATCGCGTACCCAAAAACGTATCATGTCATGAGGAAGGGGAGTGGCACCGAGCTCTAAACGGGGCGGTTTTCCACCATACTTTAAACCATTACTGATATAATTCATCCATATTTCTTCGAGCCAAGGCCTTACGCCTGGCGCCATAGGCCAAATTTCAGCTAACTTAATTTTGGCTTGGTACTGTTCAATCTTATGGGCGAGGCGTTCTTTTATAACGAAGGTAACGATGTCGGACATTTCTAACAGTTCCAATTTGATGTCTTCTTCTCTAAACACCCCTGCTAACAAGAGTAAGCCGTCAACGATGTTAGTCATCTGTTGTCCGGCCTTTTTTAGCTGTTGTAGAGTTCCCATATACTCGGCATCCAGTCGTGACATCAAAGGGGAACAACTCTTCTCCAGCCGAGTACTCAGACTGAGCATGGTACTCGATGAGTCTTTTAAGTCGTAGGCGATGGTATCGGCAAAGGCATCAAGTTCCCTCTGGCGTTTTTCTAGTTCGCCCGTATTGTTTTGCAACTTGAGAGTATGTTTCGTTAACAGGTGGTGAGTTTTTTGGTGGGCCGCTTCTAGCTTTTGGCTGCGGCTAATTTCATCTTTCAATAACTGGTTTTGTTGTGTCAGTTCTTGTTGTAGTTTACGAATTCTCAAGTGTGCATTGACACGCGCTAACAATTCTTGGTACTGAAAAGGTTTAGTGATGTAATCGGCCGCCCCTAATTCAAAACCTTTGAGCTTATCAACCGTTTCAGTCAGCGCAGTCATAAAAATAATAGGTATGTCCCGCGTGGTTTCAACGGATTTCAGTCGTTGGCAGACTTCAAAACCTGATATCCCGTCTGGCATCATGATATCCAGTAGTATCAAATCTGGGTGGGCTTGTTCGGTTACTTGAACACCTTCTTCACCGTTTTCGGCAACCAAGACATTAAAACCTTTTTCTCTGAAAAACTGCGACAACACTTCCAAAGTGATTTTAACGTCATCGATAATCAAGATAGTGTTCTTGTGAGTTCTATCGTTCATGGTATTCCTGAAGTATGAATTAAGAATGAAAAATGAAAAATGAAAAAGGTATAATGAACAAAGATTTCTAAAATAACTGTCAATGAAAATGTTTTTATAAGTTATTTATAAGATTCAATTTAACCCTTATTAGCATTATAAAATGTTTTTTACTTTCGCTTGAAGGCCCCCAAAGGCTCGTACAAGGCAAGCTTTGTATTCCAATGGATCATTTATCCAAATAAACGCGGCGCATGCATGCGCCACTAGCGTGCGTTAATTCTTAGCATTATAACTCTGTGATACTCTGTGGCACTTTGTGAAAAAATGGGTTATTTAGACGACCTTATTTGGGGGCCATAAAACGTTTTGAATGGTTTCAAATCAAATCATGGCCCACAAAATAAACGCACGCACGCAAGAGACATCCAAATGCCTTTGCGTGCGTTAATTTTTACTGTGATACTCTGTGGCACTTTGTGAAAAAATGGGTTATTTAGACGACCTTATTTGGGGGCCATAAAATGTTTTGAATGGTTTCAAATCAAATCATGGCCCACAACGCAAAAGACGCAAAAGAGGCAAGAGACAACCAGCGAGGATGCCGACATTTCTGCCATTGTTCACTATTGAGAAAATACGATTTACTTATACGCTGGCAGGGTAAAATAAAAAAGGCTGCCTCGGCGTTTTGTACTTTCCACCCCAACTTGTCCACCCATTTTTTCTACCAGTTGTTGCACCATCGGCAAACCAAGGCCATCTTCTTTAGCGCGTAGTGGCTGCTGCAAACGGCTTGGCGCAAACAATTCGTCTGGCTTGATCTTCGTTAGGCCTTGGCCGTTGTCGCGTATCCAAAAACGTACTTTCTCATGATGAAGGGGAGTGGCACCGAGTTCTAAATGGGGTGGTTTTCCACCGTACTTTAAACCATTACTGATATAATTTATCCAGATTTCTTCGAGCCAAGGCTGGTAGCCGGGCACCGTCGGCCAAATTTTAGCTAACTTAATTTGGGCTTGGTACTGTTTAATCATGTAGCCGAGGCGTTCTTCTATCACTTTGGTAACGATGTCGGACATTTCTAACAGTTCCAATTCTACGGGTTCTTCTTTTAACACCCCGGCTAACAAGAGTAAGCCTTCAACGAGATTAACCGCTTTAAGTCCGGCTTCTCCAATCTGTTGTTGAGTGGTTATGGACAGTACCTTCGGTGGCATTTTTTCCAAACCATTTCGCAGAGTGCTAAGCCGGACAATGGTATTCAACGGGTTTTTTAAGTCGTGGGCGACGGTATGGGCAAACGCATCAAGCTCTGTGTTGCGCTTTTCCAGTTTCGTCTGGCACTTTTCTAGTTCGGTGGCCGGTTCTTGCGACGTGAGAGTATGTTTTAATAACCGCTGAGTTTGTTGCCGGGCCGCTTCTAGCTTTTGACTGCGCCTTATTTCATCTTTCAACAACTGGTTTTGTTGTGTCAGTTCTTGTTGTAGTTTGCGAATCGAAAGGTGAGCAAAGACACGCGCTAACAATTCTTCATACTGAAAGGGTTTGGTGACGTAATCGGCCGCCCCTAATTCAAAACCTTTGAGCTTATCAACCGTTTCAGTCAGCGCAGTCATAAAAATAATAGGTATGTCCCGCGTGGTTTCAACGGATTTCAGTCGTTGGCAGACTTCAAAACCTGATATCCCGTCTGGCATCATGATATCCAGTAGTATCAAATCTGGGTGGGCTTGTTCGGTTACTTGAACACCTTCTTCACCGTTTTCGGCAACCAAGACATTAAAACCTTTTTCTCTGAAAAACTGCGACAACACTTCCAAAGTGATTTTAACGTCATCGATAATCAAGATAGTGTTCTTGTGAGTTCTATCGTTCATGGTATTCCTTAAAAAATGTGACTGCTTGGGGCGTTGCCTCGCACCAAAGCCTCAATGCCATTAAGTTAAGGGCTTTGCACGTGGGATTGCCCCTACAAACCGTCATGTCGTGTAGGGGCAATCCTTTATGGTTACCCTCACCGAAAAGCGGTACGATATGGCATTGCACCAAAGCCTGGGGCGGTGCCCCAAGCTATATTAATATCGCCCCGTTGGGGCTAAAAAGCGATGCGAATAAAATCCCTTATTATATACAATCCTTGTAGTACTCCAGACAAAGGTTTCAATCCAAAAGTTCAACCGGATCAATTCTAGAGGTAAAGAAAGCGGCAATACTCGCCACGACAGTCGTTACTGAAACCACCAGAAGGAACACGATGGAAAAAGCACCTATATCTAAGCTCATCGCGTTGACAATAGTTGTAAACTCTGTCTGTTGGGCTAAACCCGATTGCAAATAATACCCAGCGGCCGTAAAAATCACCCAGCCTACGCCAATGGCAAGAAGAGAGCCTAGCACCGTTAATAAGACATACTCAAAAACCAGCAACAGGCTAACATAATATTTGGAATGGCCTAAGATAAAAAGTTGCGCCATTTGTCGCCGCCGTCTATCAATATTAATTTTCGCCAATGCGCTAACCGCAAGGAGAATAAAGACAACCGATACCCAAAGGGTCAATTGAAACAAGGTGGATAGCCGTTGATTTTGTCGTTTCAACTTATCAATCGCGTAAATGTTGTACTGCACATTGTAACCGGGCAGTGCCTTTTCCAACTCTCTATCCAAATCCTCCACTTCTTCCACCTGGTTGGCATAAAAAAGAATTTCATCGTAATCAATACGCTGTTGCTGCTCTGACGGGTAGAATATCGGCTGCACATTTTCGTCAGACTTAAAAATAGCTGTGCCGTCAATCAGATTCTGTAACCGAAACGCCAGATCGGGCCTGGTATAAAAAGGGCAATCCATGCCTTCAGGACACTGATAATAAGCTGTGATAAAAGCCGGTAGTATTGAAGTGCCAGAAGAAGCCTTGGTAACCCGTAACTCCACGGTGCCTAACGGGATATTGATATCGTAAGGGGCTACCATTTCAATACCGTCTTCCGGGATGCCATCAGTCCAGAAGTCCAATTTTCGGCCGCCCCATTTATTTGTCATTTCCTCAATGCTGGGCAAGAAGTCATACGAGTCTGGGCTGATCCCAGACAGTTGGATAGTCTTGATACCGTTGGATTTAATTAAGTCGGCCTTCAAAGAGATTTTCGGCGTGACGACAGTGGACGGACAAGCCTGTAGGTGGTGGTAAAGTCGCTGTTCACAATCGCCTTTGGTGTGTTCAAAACTCCCCTTTGATTCGTCAAATTTGGTGAGCGTTACCTGAAACCGATTAATGTCGACGGCCATACTCGGCGTTTTTTTAACTTGGAAATTTTCTGCTTCCAGTCTGTTACGAATCTTAGTCTGCTGATCTGAATCACACAGTTCTAACGGAAAATCAAGGAGGCAGTGCATGGTTTCAATTCTCGGTAAACCATACTGAACTTGTTCTGGTACCAATGGTAATCCCACTTTCTCACATCCAAAACCAATGGAGTATTTTTTCAAGCATCCACCGAGTTGTTCGCTGGCGTAAATTTTACGCCCGACTGTCGTTTGGCGAGCGACAATGTTAAATTCGCCTTCCAGCGGAATATCATTGATTGCCAATTTCAGCGGTTTGCCCATAAATTTGGAACTGTCTTTGTTCCATAATTCATACCATTTTTTGCCGTAGAGTGATTCACCTAACTGATCACTCACCACGAGATCAAATAAGCCAAAATCAGCAGGGATTTTCGGTGTAATCTGTAGCGCCTCTGTTCTCGGATCATCAGGCACCAATGTCTGTAGGGTTTGAATTTGTGCACCGGCCGGCCCGTCAACCATAACAACCGATTTCAGATTGCCAACGGTTTTATTATTTGGGTATGTCGAACTTAAATCGTTCAACAATTGACGATCCAACGGGACATTTTCTGCTTGTTGGATGGTGATTTCGCGGGCATTGTTTTCTTTTTCAACTTGCTCTTTAACCGCCATGTAAACGCGGTTTTTAATAGAGCCTAGTATCAAAGGGGTAGAAAATAAGGCAGCAATGACGAGGATTACAACGAAACTGTAAGCCCAGCGAACTAGCAACCCTTGCACTAGCAATTTTTTAAAACGACTTAAGCGATTCATGCATAATAGCTCCATTGTAAATGCGAATTAAGAATGAAAAATGAAAAATGAAAAATGAACAAAGACTTATAAAATTTAAACACGGAGTTCACTGAGTAACTCCGTGTCTCTGTGTTGAAGAATTTCAATTATGGGCCATGACTTAGTTTGGAGTCCTGACTTCTGCGGGCCTTAAGGGAAGAAAGCTCTCGGTACGTAGAGGTGAGGCGTGTTCCCAAAATAGTGAATATTTCTGGGATTTCCCATGAATTCTCCCAGCACCTTGACTTTTTCTTTGAGAATCGTATTGATTCTTCTATAGTCCGCCGGTTTCCAAGTGTTCACTTCTTGTGCGGTGAATGTCAGAATATCGGTTCTGAAAGGCAGAATCTGGGCTTTTTGCAAAGTGCCGGCTAAAGATTCTCCGGAACGAAATAGTCGATTGGTAGGTACTCTCGTTTGGGCGGCAAGCACATTCCGAACGGTACTAATGAAGGCCACACCGCCTTCTTGTTGACCAATAAGCGCGGCTTCTGCAAGGCTGCCTAAGGTATTGGCGAGTTTTTTTAAGCTAAACCGATCCATAAAAATAAATTCGCCTACTGCCGATTGGTTTTGGATATCCTGTGGTATCCAGCCTTTGACAAATTCAGGTGCCATTTTCGCAGCCTGAGCGGTGGTTGTGTTTGGTAGTCTTGCCCGAATAATCAATGCTTCGTATTGAGTGAGATTGTATTTGCGGCGAAAAGTCGGATCGTTAAGTAGATCAACAGTCGTCGCTCCACGACGTTTTGCCGGGGTATTTTCACGACGAGTGTCGTCTACCATATTCTGTGCGATTGCCAACATCCGCCATTCGTCAGTCATCGCTTTAAACAAATTCTTGTTGAATGTCTGGGTGTTATTCTTCTGAAGCGGGAGATTATAGTATCGCCCCCGATTGGCTGCTACGGTGTCTAATGCCAGTCTCTTAAAAGTCCTATCTTCATCACCCAGTTTGAAGGTAATGAGGCGTATATTTTTCTTTCGGGCTATCTTGTTTATCAGGTAAGCACTTAGTCTCATCGGGTTTTTTCTGGCATAAACCGGATAAGGTTGTGTATTCCCTACTAATATAATGGATTTAAAATGGTTATCTTCCCAGTGCTGGTTGTTAAGAACGCGATTTAGGCCATCCAATACGGCGGCTTGTTTGTCTTTACTAGAACAAGTGGCCTCTTTCTCTGACGCTAATGCTTTGATAACGTGATTAACGTCTTTGGTTAAGTGGTGTCCCCATTTGGTCAAATAACCCATGTTGCATGAAGCGATATGATCCTTGCGGCCCCGATAAAAAAGTACCCCAACACGGAGAGGTCTGTTTTTGCCATTGACCGATTTTTGAAGTTGTTTTATAAAGGTTTGTAACACTTTCTTCGTCTGGTTAAAATAGGGGCCCATGCTTGCGGTACTATCAACCACAAAAAGAATGTCATAGCCAAGGCGGCCCCGTTGGTGGCCCGATTGTCGGTGGGACTTGGGCGTTTGGAATGAGGCGGGTGCGGCTTGGACGGTGCTGTCTTTTTCGTAAACACGGATAAATCCGCCTTGGTAATTTTTCCGGGCTTTTTCAAACACCGGTATTAACAGTTGAAAGTTGGTCTTAGAGATAAAGCGATTGGGCTCGCTGCCTAAGATTTGACAGCCACTATAGACTCGGCCGTTCTTCCCAAACAGTTCAGCACAGTGTTCATTTTCAAATATATTGGCGAGTTTGCGCCCAGATTGTGGCTCCAGTTTGATCATCTGCAAGGTGTTCCACTCGACAAATGCGTTTTTGTCCAACCATCCATCGGGACGACCGGTTTTATAGGGACGCTTGGAGACGGGCACCCGGTTGGCTCTTACAGAGTTCCTCCTATAATAAATCCGGCTACGTCTTACCGGTTTCATCATAAAATAAACCTGCATGAATCTGGCTTTCTTTCCACGATAGCCGGTGGCGTTCTTGAACAACTTGGCATCGTGTTTGATGATGACCGCTTTTTTCTGAACATTGAAGCGCGTTTTGTCCGGTTTATAACGATACGAAGCGGTTGCTGTGTGTGTCACTAGCAAGAGTAGTATTGCCACTATGGTGGTGAGCTTGTGAAGGATGGATGTGTTCATTTGTTTTACCTCAATGGTTGCATAGCTTTCCAGGGGCTTTCCAGGGGCGGTGCCAATGCCATTAAGAGGGCAACCATAAAGGATTGCCCCTACATTACATGACGGTTTGTAGGGGCAATCCCTTGTGGTTGCCCTTAACCTTGTGGTTGCCCTTAACTTAATGGCATTGAGGGGCGGTGCCTCTGGCTTTAATAATACGCCCCGTTGGGGCTAATAATTAATCATTAATCATTAATCATTAATCATTAAATATTGTCCAGTTCTAGGGGCGTTGCTAAATTGTTATCGAATTTTGCCAAAGCTGAAGCTTTGGACTCTAAATTCAAGGAAAATATCCTTTTGGAACATATAGATAGGGAACGCCTTCAAATAAGCGCAGGTTGTTAGGATTATTAGAAAATTCGCGTAGGTAGCGAATTTTTTCACTCAGAGACTGATTAAGTCTCTCGTAATCAACGGGTTTCCAAGTATTGATTTCTGACTGCGTAAATAACAACAGTTCGGTTTTAAACGGCAAAATATTGGCCTTCTTGAGAATCTCTCCTAGCGTTTCATTTCCAGAAAAAATATCGGCCGTTTTCATTCTTAAGTGAACCGCCAATGTTTCACGTACCGCACTTAAAAACGCGTCAGCACCATCTACCATCCCCGCTTCCGCGGCCGTCAAAATACTTTCAATAATCAGGAGACGAAGCTTGAGATCAACTTTTCTCATAAAAATATATTCCCCAAAAGCCAATTTGTTTTTGACTTTGCGAGGAATCCAGCCTTTGACAAAATCTCGCTCTTCCTTTGAGCGTTCTATTTGTTGTAGTTGAGCAATAATAATGGGTAATTCGTACTCGGTAAGATGAGATAACGACTCAATCGGTTCTGGATTTTTAGACAGTTCCAGCGTTTTATTAAACAGTTCCCATTCCGTCGTTAAGGCATCCATTAAGTCCGTTTCAAATTGGTGAATATCGGCTTGAGTGATACGACTAAATCGTCCTTTCAAGTGGGCATCTCTTTGCAAAGCCAAGGCTTCAAATTCTTCAAAGTCTTGGTCGTCTGTGGGGCCGATTTTAAATGTGAAAAATCGAATCGATTTTTCATCCGCTAACTCGTTGATAGATGATACGCTAAAATTCATCGGGTTTTTGTCAAAATTGGGTGGCGCATCACCGATTAAGAGAATCGTTTTAAAGTGACTACTTTTCCACGGGGTATCTATGATGGCACGAGAGAGGCCATCAAAAACCGCTTCTGGAACATCTTCACTATCGCAGTGAGTCGCTTGGGCGGTGCCTAAGGCGGTAGTGACTTTTTCTGTGTCAGATGTTAAGGGTTGTGCCCAATGGGTGAGGTAGCCAATATCACACTTGTGCAACAGGTTACGATCACGATAAAAAAGCAGTCCAATATTGAGAGGCTTGGCGACTTCGCCTTGCATGGTATTTTGGACGACTTGAATGAACGATTGGAGGACGCGCATGGTTGGTTGAAAATATTGTCCCATGCTCAGCGTCGAATCTACTACTAAGATTAAATCATAGCCCAATATCTTCCCCGGCCCTGAAATCTCCCCTGTCTTCCCTTTTTCAAGGGGAGTCGGGGGGGTTTGAATACGAATGAATCCGCCGTGATAAGTTTCTGCTTGACGCTGAAAGAGCGGGATAAATAATCTTGATTGTGGATTTTGAGGAGGTTCTTCTCCTAACACTTGACATTCGGCCGTCGTTTTTCCAAGACGACTAAATTCCTTCGCACATTCAGTCGTGGCGTAAATTTTGACGCGCTCACGCCCAGTTTGTGGTTCAAAATTAATCATTTGTACGGTATTCCACTCAACAAATGAATCCTTTTCTAACCAACCTTCTGGCTGAGTCTTGTCTTTGGGAAATGTTTTTAAGACGGGCACCCGATTATTTTTTTCCGGTGTCATCAGGAAATAGAGTTGTATAAAAGGTGCCTCTTCGCCATTTTGAGAAGACTCAGATTCAAACAATTTGGCATCCGGTTTGATAATCAGGGCCTTTTTGGGGATATTTTCAATCGTTTTATCCAGTTGAAATTCTCCAGCATGAACGATATTGGCAACAATACCGCACAAGGCTAAGAGGAGAATAGTGAGTTGATGCAAGTTCTTGCTCATAATGATGAATGATGAATTGTGAATGATGAATTGTGAATGATGAATTGTGAATGATGAATTGTGAATGATGAATTGTGAATTGTGAATGATGAATTGTGAATTATGAATTGTGAATCATTAATCATTAACCATTAATCATTCATCATTCATCATTCATCATTCATCATTAATGGAAAGCAAAATCCGTTGGCTTCGTCCGTGAAGTTGCCCTTCCTCACGAACTTCAAAAGTCGTGTCAATATTCAGCATATCCATAAAAGCTTGGTCGTGTGATACGACAATAACCGACTTATCCTTTTGATATTTAAGGATAAATTCCACGACTTTACGGCGGCTACTTTTATCCAAATTATTGGTGGGTTCATCCATAAAAACGACGGTTTGCTTGGCACCAAAGGATCGAATAATACCGAGACGCTGCTTTTGTCCACCTGAGAGTTTCCAAACTCGGGAGTCTTTGATATCATCCCATTCCTTGTTTTCAAACACGGCTAAAGCCATTTTTTCTAGTTTGGCTTTGCCCAAAGCCACCTCAAGATTTTCTTTCACGGTGAGCGCCTCTATCAGTTCTGGGTTCTGAAATGAGAAACCGATACTCCCCCAAAACCGAGGCCCAACCATTTTTTTCCAACAGGCCTGTGTCACTTTTATAGTTCGATATGCTTTTTTCGTCGTCAATGTGTACTGGATTGTACCGGCACGAAAACGACGTAATGCCGCGAGCAATGTCAAAATGGTTGATTTCCCTGAGCCACTGAGGCCTAAAATACTGTACGTTTTATGGGAGAAAATATCAATCCCCCCAGGGATGCAGTAGATATATTTGTCATCTTTGGGATAGGTAAATTCCACTTTTTTTAAAATCTCAATCGTTTTCATAGCGTGACTATGGTATACCAATGTAAAATGTAAAATGAAAAATGAAAAATGAAAAATGAAAAATGAAAAATGAATAGATTACGTAAGCAAGTCGATAATTTTACAACATCTGCCGGTTCACTTTGCCATTTTCACGGATTTGAAGTGCGTTCCGTATATACTAATGTAAAATGAAAAATGAAAAATGAAAAATGATTAACTCAATGATAAGTATCTAATTTTGCTATGAATTTTCTCAAAAGTTTGCCTGTTGTCATTTTCACAGATTTGAAGTGCATTCGTCTAATTGGTAATTGGTAATTGGTAATTGGTAATTGGTAATTGGTAAGGGCCAGTGGCCTCTTGTCCATTGCCGGTTGCGCATTGTTCCTAAAAGAAACGGACAAAACGGCTCAAAGATGGCTCTACCAAAGTAAGACAAGGCCTTTGGTTACATGCTTATCGCCTTTATTTCAAATGGCATCTACCGTCAAGTTTTAAATCGTCATTTTAGGAAGAAAACGGGTACCATTTTTAATCGCACTTATCGTCATTCAACTTTCAGTTCGCCCAAATAGCCGCACAGATACCGATACACCGTGCGCGGCATTTTGTTGAGAGTAGGCAGTTTACACTTTCGGCTTATGAAACTCAACTTTATAAACTCAATAATTTTATGGATTTATTATATTATATTAAGTATCCGTGCATATATTTTCAAAAAATCGACTCAACAAAAACAGTCGTTTTCGTCGTCAAAATACTGATAAACTTTTGCACGGGTTAGTGTGTCAATAGGCCCTTGGAGAGATGTCTAATGTAGCACATTATCCAATAGATATTGTGTGGAACCGGCCCATTTTTGTTAAGTATTTGTTTTTGTAGGATTATGTGACTAAATAACGTTTTTTTTAGACCTCCGAGGTTTTAAAAACCTCGGAGGTTTTTGTTAGGCACTATGAGCAACCAAATAGACAGCTTCTTTTTTCTTGGCCATCCTTGGACACCTATTGCCAAATAGGTGAAGTTTCCATGATAATTCACCCTCTGTTGATACCCCCGCGGGGGTGCAACTAGAGTTCTGGATGGGCTGTCTCATCCGATCGGCGGCAACGCTCCAGCAAAATCTGCTTCACCTTTGAAAAGGAAAGCCATCGATGAAGTTCCTTATCATCTAATCTCGCTTTCACATTGACCGCTGCGTTCTGATCAGCTTGCATAACTGCCCCACACCCGAAGGCACAGTGAAACCTGTCCCCAGTACGTTTACCGAGGCAACCGCACTTTGAACAAATTTGAGAAGTATACGCCGCATTGATCAAAATTACCCTAGAACCTCTTCGGGATGCCACAATATCAATGGCTTCGGCCATCAAACCTTTCACCCAACCACTTAGACGGCGGTTGGCATTCTTTCCATAACTTTTTGACTTAAATGTTTTTGTTAAGTCTTCACTTATCCTTCTCATCCACATTTATAAAAATATGGCGTACAACTTTTTCTTTAGCAGCTTCTCGATTGGCTTTGACATCATCTAACGTATCTGATAAAGTTACGCGCCAAATTCTTTGTGGTAAGTTTTTGAGGTGTCCCTCAGCAATCCATCCGTCACGCACTGGACGGAATCTGGCGTAAAGCCCACCAATCGAGCCATAGTTACGCCAGACTTCGGTGCGAATCGAACCGCACCGATTAGCAATTTCATTCAGCGCGTCATATTTGGCTTGATTGAGATCATCGCTGTACGCAATTCTGGTGACTTTTTTAGCTTTTTTCATTTTCATTTCAGTTTGTTAATAGCACCTAATTAATATTTTTACCCTATATTATAAAATCCGCCTTACTACATAAAATGTCAAGCGTTTTTTTTTACACTTTTTAATAAACCGATTTCTTGCCCAAATTGGGCAAGAATGACCAAGAGTGGCCAAGAAAATGAGTGCTAGACGCTACACCATCGCCGCCGTTGCCACGCCGGCCGGGCGCGGTGGCATCGGCGTTGTCCGAATTTCAGGCCCGCGTGTCTCTGACATTGCTCGCACTTTGTTGAGGCGATTGCCCAAGCCTCGTTATGCCACCTTCGGTGATTTTGTCGATAGCGATGGCAATTTATTAGATCAAGGCATCGCTCTTTACTTTCCTGCTCCGCATTCTTTTACTGGCGAAGAGGTTTTAGAACTTCAAGGACACGGCGGCCCTGTCGTAATGGATTTATTGCTTAATGCCGTCTTGAAGTTGGGCGCACGTCTCGCTCGTCCGGGTGAATTTTCTGAAAGGGCTTTTTTAAACGGCAAAATAGATTTAGCCCAAGCCGAGGCGATTGCTGATTTGATTGACAGTGCCTCAACACAAGCAGCGCGTTGTGCGCTGCGTTCTTTACAAGGCAAATTCTCTGCCAACATTCATGCCTTGGTTGAGCAATTAATTGGATTGCGTGGTTATATTGAGGCGGGGATTGATTTTGTCGATGAAGAAATTGATTTATTGGCTGATGGGCAAGTCATTGAAAAAATTGATAAGCTGATTAATGGCCTAGATGCCATATTGGATAGCGCTAAGCAAGGCTATTTACTCAAGGAAGGGATGCGGATTGTGCTAGTCGGTGAGCCTAATGTGGGAAAATCTAGTTTACTCAATTGCTTAGCTGGCCGTGACACGGCCATTGTTACACCTATACCGGGCACGACTCGCGATGTGGTACGTGAGCAAATTCAGTTGGATGGGATGCCATTGTTTATGACTGATACGGCGGGATTGCGTGAGACGGACGATCCGGTTGAGCAGGAGGGAATTCGCCGCACTAAGCTTGCCCTCAACGAGGCTGATTTGGTGATATTGTTGTTGGATGATCGTCATCCAGACGACAACAACGCCAGTTTAGTGGCTGAAATAAATGAGCCGCCGTTGATTGTTCGCAATAAAATTGACCAAAGTGGACATCGTGCCGGCATGAGTGCGGACGGGGTGCTATATTTGTCGGCTAAAACGGGGGCCGGTGTTGAGATATTAAAAGGCTATTTAAAAGAAAAGATGGGACTGCATAGCAGCACCGAAGGCAGTTTTATGGCACGCCGTCGCCATCTTGATGCTTTACAGCGTACCAGAATGGCTTTGACTACCGCTTTGAATCATGCTCACAGTTATCAGAGTGAATTGTTGGCGGAGGAATTGCGCCAAGCACAACAGGCGCTGGGTGAAATCACCGGCGAATTTACGGCCGATGATTTGCTTGGACAGATTTTTTCGACGTTTTGCATTGGTAAATAGATATAAGTACAGCGAATTGCGCGGATAAACGAATTAATGCCAGGGGCGGTGCCCTTGGCTTTATTAATATCGCCCCGTTGGGGCTTGCCAGGTAGTTACACTGGCTTTAATAATACTTACCGAAGGGGCTAATCATTAATCATTAATCATTAATCATTAATCATTAATCATTAATTATTTTCACCACCCCAGATATTTCCTTATTCCTCTTTTGGAGGGAGTCCCCGGCGCTGGATGTCCCGAAACTGTTGCAGATAGCCATCATACTTGTTGTTGGTCTTATCTTTTTCATGGCGTTTGGCTTGCAAGGTTTCTTGGTTGTTTTGGATGCGTTTTTTGGCGCTGGCAATGTTCCTTTGGATGGAAGAAAGTTGTTCCTTTGAAACTTCCGGATTCTTTTTGCTAAATTCATAGCTTTTTTTGAGGTTTTCAAGATTGCGTTTCAAACCGTTGAGAATCGTTTGGAGAGATTGGATTTGTCCATCTATCGTCTCCAGTACGGCCTTACGGGCACTCTCAATATCGTCTTCGGTACCAAAGAGCGCCAGCAAGGCTCGATCTTTTTTCTCTTGTTGTTTGCGTTGGCGTTCTTCTTCCTTTTTCCGCGCTATTTCGGCAATTTCATCTGGCGTTGGGGCCGGTTTCACATATTCACACTCGCTGCCTATCCTACATCTGAGAAATCCTTTTTGGGAGTATTGCGGTGGTATGTAGTCGCCACATTCACGAACACCCTCCTCGTTGTCCCAACAATAGTGCCAAATTTTACCTGCTTGTAGAGCAGATACAAAAAACAACAGGGCAGAGAATAAGGCCAGTTTGCCAACGGAAAAGTTTTTCATCAAAATTCCTCCTAGTGTGAATGAAAAATGAATTCCAGGCAAAAGTTTTTCTCCGAAAAACTTTTGCCTGGAAATGAAAAATGCCAAGAATTTCTACTTTTTCCGTGCTAAAAATCCGATGTCTTTGAGACATCGGATTTTTTAAAAGAAGTCGTTGTTCAATTTTTCATTTTTCATTCTTAATTCGCATTGGGGGTAATCCGCCCCGACGCATGATGTCCCGATACCTTTCTAGGTAGGCATCGTATTTCTTGTTAGTCTCAGCGCGTTCATTGTGTTTGCGTTGCAAGGTTTCCTTCTTCTCTCTGATGTCCTCTTTGACGCTGGTAATATTCCGGGCAATGGCCGAAAGTTGTTTTTCAGAAACGTCCGGATTCTTTTTGCTGAATTCATAGCTTTTTTCGAGGTCTTCAAGGTTGCCTTTCAAACCCTCGATAATCGTTTGGTCATATTGGATCTGCCCATCTATCGCGTTCAGTGCAGCAGCACGGGCAAGCTCAATATCCCGTTCGGTACTAAAGATATCCAGCAACTGACGATCTTCTTTCTCTTGTTGTTGGCGTTTAAGTTCTTCTTGTTCCTGCCTTTCGAGTTCGGCAATTTCTTCTTGAGTTGGGGCACGCTTGACTTCTTTCGTTTTGATGCCCCGTTTACTATATTCGACAAACCCCTTTTGGGAATATTGGGGGGGGGTATAGTTACCGCATTCGGTAATACCGGCATCGTTAACCCAACATTGGATTTTCCCAGCAAAGCAAGGGTGTGCAGAAAGCAACAGAAGAGAAAGTAAGGCCAGTTTGTCAACGGAAAAGTTCTTCATCAAAATTCCTCCTAGTGTGAATGAAAAATGAAAAATGAAAAATGAAAAATGAAAACGGTTCCTAATTTTTAGGGTTATTTAGACTACATGATTTAGGGGCCATAAAATGTTTTGAATGGCTTCAAATTAAATTATGGCCCTCAATTGTGCCTCATTAGCCTTATATTTTGTAGGTGTTTTATTACAACGAGTCCTTATAGCGCATTGATTGAATGGGCTATAAAACGACTCGTCTGATCAGTTTTGCATAGATTTAGATAGAAATCAAGCAACAGTTGTTAGCTCAGCGGGAATTTTTCATCGTGTGCAAAGCGATCAGTTGCCGAGACATTTTAATTAACAATGAAAAAACTGATCACGGAAAAAACTGATCACGGAACATTGAAAAAACTGATCACTGTTTACTGATCACTGATAACTGATAACGCCGCCTTTTTCGCAAAATAAGTCAAAATGCCATCGGCCCCCGCCCGTTTAATACTCAATAACGATTCCATCATCACCGCCCTTTCATCTAGCCAACCATTTTGTGCCGCTGCCATCAACATAGCATACTCACCGCTCACATGATACACAAAAGTCGGTGCGCCAAATTCCGTTTTCACTCGTTGCACGATATCTAAATAAGGCATCCCCGGCTTAATCATCACCATGTCGGCCCCCTCAGCCAAGTCTAGGGCCACTTCACGCAAAGCTTCATCACTATTGGCGGGATCCATTTGATAATTATATTTATTGCCACCGCCTAACGCCGCGGCTGATCCGACCGCATCACGAAAAGGCCCATAAAAACTAGAGGCATATTTGGCCGAATAGGCCAAAATCCGCGTGTGCTTATCGCCTTGGGCTTCAAGGCTCTGACGAATACTGCCAATACGTCCATCCATCATATCAGAAGGCGCAACTATATCCGCCTTAGCAGTGGCATGAGAAAGGGCCTGCTTTACCAATACCGCCACCGTTTCATCATTCATCACATAGCCACTGTCATCTATCAAGCCATCTTGCCCGTGCGTCGTAAAAGGATCTAAGGCTACATCAGTTATCACACCTAATTCAGGAAATTCGGCCTTGAGTGTCCGCACGGCCCGTTGCACCAAGCCTTCCGGGTTATAGGCCTCACGGGCATCCAGCGATTTTTTCTCAGCCGGCACCACCGGAAACAGGGCGACGGCGGGAATGCCTAACTTGACTAACTCGGCGGCTTCTAGTAGTAATTCATCAATACTGAGACGAAATTGATCCGGCATAGAAATAATGGCGACACGCTGTTTTTTGCCTTCCATCACAAACAGCGGATAAATCAAATCATCAACGCTCAGACGATTTTCACGCATCAAGCGGCGGGAAAAATCATCACGGCGCATTCTGCGCATACGCAAAGTCGGAAATTGTGCCAAGCTTGGTAGAGACATCTTTTACACTTCCACAATAATTTATTAAAATAGAAAAAAGAAGTATATTATCAATAAATAAAAAATAAATTATATATATAAGATATACCCTTAAAAAGAATATATATAAGATATACCCTTAAAAAGACTTAATTAGACTTGTCCCTTAATAATCATTTTTTGAACTTGAAAAATGTGAAATTTTAACGCGGATTAATGAGAGCCAGGGGCGTTGCCACAATGCCATTACGTTAAGCTTTTTCGTGAGGGCTTTGCACGTGGGATTGCCCCTACGAACCGTCATGTTATGTAGGGGCAATCCTTTATGGTTGCCCTTAACTTAATGGCATTGGGGCGTTGCCAGGGGCATCGCCCCTGGATAGCCAAGGGCAACGCCCTTGGAACTTTCCCAAATGAAGGTAGCTTACCACAAGTCGTGATATATAATTCTTGTTAGATTTGTGAAATGGAAAACAGATACTATTTCTGTTCCCGATAGTCTCTGTCGCTCTTTAACTTTACGGATCATTTAGAACGCTATAATTTTTTTAAAAGCGAATAATGAACAGTGTTTGACTAATGTGTTTTCAGATAACAATTTTATTGACAATTATTGACATGCTTACCTTTATGGGTTATTCAACAATTATGAATACTACGCAAAAGTTTCGCTCCGCGAATTAAGCGTAGTAGGGAGTATCAGCCCTTTATCCCCTCGCCTAATGAGAGCTTAGGGTAACATTAATGCTTGAGAGTCCATTTTTTTGACGTGGAAGGCTAACCACCTCAAGCTTTTATAATTATACTTTAAAAATAACAAAAATGTCAATTTTTTTTAGATAATGTCCAGCCAATATCAATAGTTATCAATATTTTTTGGCCGACTATATTAATGCGACTTCGCTCAAAATTTTATTTAAAATAAAAACTAATCACTGAAAAACTGATCATTGATAAAAGAGGGAAAACATGACAAAATTCGGTCACTTTATTGAGGATTTGCCCCCACAGGACGAGTACTTAACGATAGGTTTTTCACCCAGTTCTCGGCCTTTGAAGAAACGGTGGGAAAACAACGGCTTATCTGCTGATTTTATCGCCGAATACTTTAAGACGTTTTTTGTGAGTCAGGAAAAAGAAACGCTTTCTAGCGTCGCCATAGAGAATCTCAAAGATGGAGTAAAGTATATCGCCAATGAATTGCTGGAAAATGCCATGAAATTCCAAGATGAGGCTGTGCCATTTACCGCTAAAATAGGATTTTCATTGTATAACGATAGATTGATCTTCCGCGTCACCAATGGCATCAACGACCAGCAAATCGAGCCTTTTCAAGCCTTTATAAAGCGATTGCTGACTGAAGATGCCGATGAGTTGTATCTTCAGGCGATGAAAACCAATGCGAGGAAAGGTGTCAACGCGCCCTCAAGGCTGGGATTGCTCAGTATGATATGTGACTACTCAGCTAAACTGGGTTGGAAGTTTGAGAAACTCCAAACGGAACCACCAATGACAATTGTCAGCACGATGGTGTGTTTGAAAATAGACGACTAACTAAAAACGTTTTTTTGTATGTACCACCCAACGTGTTGCCCACCCTCGTCGTATTTTGGGGTCGGCAAGAAAAAACACAGATGTCTGGATTTATTCTTAACTTAATGGCATTGAGCTAGGGGTGTGTTGTGGGTATATTATTTATTTTTTGGGAGGCCCAAACGGCATGCCGTTTCAAGGCCATTTCATCTCTTTTTATTGAAAAGAAGCAACTATGGAAATAAAAGCAGAAAAATACAGCGTCATTTACGACCCAGACACCGCCACGGTGACTTGCAAAGGTTCATTACTGCTCAATGGTGCAAAGGAATATGAACCTCTCTTGCAACTCTTCAATATGGCCGCTGAACAACAACAGCCGAACAGCCTAACGATAGACTTGCGGGAATTGAAATTCTTAAACAGTTCCGGCATCAACATGATGACCAAGTTTGTGATCAATGTGGGTGATATAAAAGCGCTTGATCTTGAACTGGTGGTCATCGGCTCCAAGAAGATTGCTTGGCAAGACAAGTTGCTAAAGAACTTGCGGCGCTTGATGCCGACTATAAAGGTGAAATTAGAATAAAATTTTCGGTTTTTGGACTCAATATTTTGAGGGCCAGAATAATAGTTAATGATTAATGATTAATGATTAATGATTAATTGTTAATTCCCCCTTTGGGGAGGCCTAATTAATAGTTAATGATTAATGATTAATTGTTAATTCTCCCTTTGGGGAAGCCCTAATTAATAGTTAATGATTAATGATTAATGATTAATTGTTAATTCTCCCTTTGGGGAAGCCCTAATTAATAGTTAATGATTAATGATTAATGATTAATTGTTAATTCTCCCTTCGGGGTTGGCGTGTTGAGAGTCTATCAATAAAATCCTTTATAATCATGGATTTATTACCTTAAGATTGAGGTTATGCCTAAAGAACAAGCATCAAATACACAACAACTGCACGAACTGAAAACTCTGCGCCGGCAAGTGGCAATCTTGTCAAAAGAAAAAGCGCATTTGGAAATCGCGCTGGAAGCGATTGCAGAGCATGATGATGTGCTTGAACGCCAATTGCTAGACGTGTGCAAATCACAAGAAGAAGTCTCAAAGGCACAACTGCTGTTAGAAGTAAGGAGTCTGCGCCGGCAAGTGGCAATGTTGTCGACAGAAAAAGCGCATATGGAAATTTCGATGGAAACCATTGCTGAACATGGCGATGTGTTTGAAAGTCAATTGGTAGAAGTGCATGATACCCTAGAAAGCGAAGTTGCCAAGCGAACTCAGGAGTTAGAAGAAAAAAACCGCCAGTTGCTTAAAGAAATACAAGAACGCCAACGGATAGAGGCGGCATTACGCGAAAGTGAGAAATACTATCGTACCTTAATCAAAGAATCGCTGATTGGTTTGGCGTTGAGCCGCATGGATGGATCCCTAGTTGAAGTTAATCCGGCCTTTGCCAACATCATAGGTTACTCCGTCAAAGAAACACTCAAACTCAACTTTTTGGATATCACACCGTATGCGGCGGCTGAACAGGAGCAGTTGCGCCAGTTGGAAAGCACTGGACGATACGGCCCCTACGAAAAAGAATATATTCACAAGGAAGGACATCTGGTGCCCGTCAGACTGTCCGGGCTGATTGTTCCCCATAACGGCGAGCATTTTATCTGGACTAACGTTGCTGACATCACCGAACAAAAAAAGGCCGAAACCGCTCTGCGGCTCGCGGTTGACTCGGCCGAACAAGCCAAAACGATGGCGGAGAGAGCTAACCGCGCCAAAAGCGCTTTCTTAGCCAACATGAGCCATGAACTCCGCACCCCACTGAATGCCATTATTGGTTATAGTGATATGCTGCGAGAAGAAGCGACCCAGATGGAGTATGAAGAGATTATTTCATGCCTTGAAAATATTGAAACGGCGGGTAAACAATTATTGGCGATTATCAGTGATATATTAGATATTACTAAAATAGAAGCGGAAAAAATGGAACTCAATCTGAGCGAATTTGAGGTTGCACAGTTAGTCAAAGAGGTTGTCACCCTGATGCAGCCTACTCTTTGCGATAATCATTTAGAGATTGCGTGTTCGGCCAAAATTGGCACCGTATATGCAGACTCCACCAAAATCCAACAAATCTTGCAAAACTTGCTGAGCAATGCCGCTAAATTTACCAAGCATGGAACGATTAGCTTCAGCGTCAAGCGCACACAACAATGGCTCATTTTTAAAGTCGCCGATACCGGCGTTGGGATTGCCGCGGACAAATTAACCGAGATTTTTAACCCCTTTACCCAAGCCGACAATTCCACTACCCGCCAATTTGGAGGTACCGGGTTAGGCTTGACGATTTGTCAACAGTTATGTAAGATGATGGGAGGTCATATCCATGCAGAAAGCGAACCGGGCAAGGGTAGTCTGTTTACAGTACAACTGCCCTGCCAATTCTCACAGTTGAGGAATTAAGTGACTTAAAGCTTACTATAAACTTAGGCGCTAAAGCGCCTACTACAAACTTTAAGCGCTTACTATAAACTTAGGCGCTAAAGCGCCTACTACAAACGGTGCTAACGAGGCTGGATATTGCTTTGCGTAAACCTTACCTCTTAATATAAAGTGATAATAGAAACTGTGAGTAAGTGAGAACAACAACTATGAACCAAACTCAAGACAAACACCTTGCAAACGAACCCATTACCAAAAATTCGCCCGTCTGCGAATCCCTAGCTGAGTTAAGCCGTCAAAGTGAACTGGTGAAGATGGGAGATGAAATGCTCGACGAAACTCATACCATCAGGGCTGACACTCAATGGCTCTTGGAATATGCCGACAAAGACGCGAGTTTTGAGGAGTTTATTCCTGATTTCAGCAACATGTTGAAGGCAGTTGAACAATTGTCAAGTTTAATCGCGCAATTGTTTTCCAAGAAAAATGCTCATGGTGAACTTGAGTTGGAAACCTTGACTTCCGCCATTCGTCATGATTTACGCACGCCTGTCAACGCGATTATTGGCTATGGCGATATGCTGGTTGAAGATATCGAGGAAGAGTTCGAGGAAGAAACTCACCCAGAAGCCCGTGCCAAACTGCAAAAAACTCTCGCCTCTGGGCGACGGTTGCTGACTTTGATTGGCGAACTCTATGCAAAAAGATGAAGCCAGTCTGCCAAACTAAAGTTTGGACTCCAAACGAAGAATCTTAATTTGGTATGTAGTCAGTCTGCCAAACTAAAGTTTGGACTCCAAACGAAGAATCTTAATTTGGTATGTAGTTGCATTACTTCTCTTTTAAGCCTAAAAAGTTGCCAACACCACGAAGTACACGTTTATATATTAAGTCTCTCTCTGAGTCATGCAAATTGACTTGAGATAGGGTTTTCATCTGTCGCTGAGTCAATATTTTGCTAATCAGTTGAGTCACTTCAGGTTGTTCTCGCATTAAAGGAACAATATCGTCTTTAATGATTTCTAAAAGAATGGTATCCGTTATGGCAGTAATTGTCGCGGTTCTCTCTTGACCGGTAAAAAGTGCCATCTCACCAAAAAAGCTGCCGGCGCCTAAACGAGCAACCTCAATGGCTTCGCCTTCTTCTACCTGCACATGGACGCTAACCACGCCTTCGACAATAATAAATAAGGAATCACCGCTATCCCCTTGTTCAACAACGGTTTCACCTGCCGTAAACCGATGGTGGCGCATTCGCTCATTGAGGTAGGCTTTGTGTTCATCAGAAAAGGGTTGGAAAATGTCCATTTCCTGTAACAAGGCCATTGGCTTGCTGGCTTCATCCAAGCCTCTGGATTTAATGCCTTGAAACGTTTGAACTTCTTGCCGATCCACCGGTGGCACAATACCGGCACGATTTAAATGAACCCAAACGCGCTTGAAGACGGCTTCACTACAAGTGATTTTTTTGGCGTAATCGTCAACATAAAATGAGATGGAATAGTTTGCTATCCAGTCAGTGAATCCTTTAAAATTGCAACTCGGTGGTGGCTCTCTCAACACGTCATCGGTAGAGAGTGTGGCATCAAGGATAATTTTTTCAACACGCGCCGGGGGGTGGGCGTAATCAATGCGAATATTAATGGTGGATAGACAAAGTTCCTCAGTATAGTTGTAGTTATGAATAACCGATTCTGAGGCCATACTGTTCGGAATGCTTAAAATATAGCCATCTGGGGTGAGAAGCCGGGTGGTTCGCCAAGTAATATCGACGACGGTACCTTCGTGAAACACTTTGCCCATTTGTATTTTTATCCGATCATTCACTCGAAAAGGACGCTCCAAGTTGATCACTATTCCAGAGAAAATGTTTGAAATGTTAATTTGAATAGCCAAACCGATAATCATGGCAATCACGCCTGAGGTTGCCAATAAACTGGTGAGTGCCTGATCGTACACAAAGGCAATTATTCCAAAAAACGCTAATAGGTAAACCATGAAAGAAACAAAAATACGTACCACATTTGGTATAGTTTGACCAGTTCTGTCTTCCAAAGGCCCCCAGAGAAAACGTTTGACGACCAAATTAATAATATATGCCGGTGTAATCCACCATAGCACATCAAATGTCACAATGACATATTTCAGGTGACGGGTGTTATTAGTATCAAAGGCCAATAATTCGATTAAGATAATTTCAACCGCCAACAGTAAAATTAATGCTATTATTGCTTGAAAAACCCAACTATAGTTAAAAAAATGGTGAAATTTCTTATCAACTAGCCGTAGAAGTGCCAGCACAATAATGCTGAACATGACCAAATTAACTGATAATTGAAAGGGTAATCGGCTCCGTAAGGTGAATTGATTACTTTTAATCTTAATAGCGGCATTGAAGCGAGAATATTCGATTTGCCGTCCGGGTACATTGAGGTATCTGAGACTGCCCAAGGGACTCTTTTTGACACGATCCTGAAAAAACCAGAGGTTTGTTGTAGTCCAGCCGGAGAGTGGGCTGAGGACTTGCGCTTTTTTTATTTTATCCAACAAGGGTTTGTCTTCTGTCAGCCCCATACCTAAAATATCAGTGACATAAATGAGGTTGTAACGGGTTAATTCTTTATGACGAAAGCTCATGCCCAGTTCATACTGTTTATAAGCGTGGTAGTTAGCCATAAAATGGCTCTTGAAACGTCCTTGGATGTGGTATAAATGGCTCGTCTGATCGCCGAGTTTATCAATTTTCGGTGCCTCCAATTGAATCGGTTCGACGACATTGATAAATTCAAGGTTTTGGGTATTCAGCTCCCCTTGAAATCGAAACCAGAGATAAAAATCTAGCGTATAGGTAAGATTTGTTATATCAATCTCCGTGATTTCATTCAATTCGACACCCACATAGACGACATTGGTTTTATACATATATTTGTTATCAATCAGCAAAACGCGCTCTTTTTGGATTTCGGAGTCGAGGCCTAAAAGTTGATTGATATGAGGAACCACTTGAAGTTGGGTTGAGGCTGAGATAATATTACCATTTCTAAACACGCCAATCGAAACCGGCTTGAGCGCGTCGCCATTGTCATCAAAGTAATTAAATCCGGTGAGGCCTTCTATTGCTTTATCAATGTTGTTCATGCTGGCGAGATAATCGCGGATTTTTTGTCGATCTTCGACGACTGTTTTTGGTTGTCCTTCAATGCCGGTCTTTTTGATCGCTTCAAGGAGTACCATAGCGGAATCAACCGCATAAGCGGCCGCCCAGTCGGGTTCTTCGTTATAGGTGGCTTGGTAGCGCTCTTTAAATTGCTGGGCTTTTTCATTGGCGGTGTCAAAGAGCAACGGAGTTGCTACATAAATATTATTGGTGTAGTAACCGGGATTGCTTCTCTCTATTGGAAATTTATCAAAACCATGTATGAAAGTTTGCTCAGAAAAGCTGGTTTCGGCTATGAGCCGATTTTTGAGGCCGGCATCTTTCATTAATTTGACGAGCTTGATGCCTTCAATCGCCTGTACGGCGAGAAAAATGACACCTGCATCTTTTTTGGTTTTTAATTCGTCAACGATTTTAGCAAGAACGTTGTCGATATTTTTATCGGCAGTGTCAAAGCGCCATTTGTATTTGACTTCACTGCCGAGTTGACGATAAGTTTCTTCAAACACTTTGGCAAGATAAGCGCCGTAAGCGGCCTCTTCTTGAATGATTGTTAGTGTGTCTTGTTTAAAAACTTTTTTGACATAGTTGGCGAGAAATTGCCCAGAGGATTTGGCGTTAAAGATATTTCTAAAATACCATTCATTATTAAGGGTGACATTGACATTGGTTGAGCCGGGTGTCATGGCAGGTATTTTGTATTGTTTATAGATTTCACCCCCGCTAATGGAAGCGGAACTGTACCAGTGTCCAATGACGGCTACCGCCCGATTCTGTTTGGCAATTTCTAGGGCTTGTTGTCTCGAACTCTTCCTATCGTTTTGGTCATCAAAAATATCAAGCATGATTTTTCGGCCGTTGATACCTCCTTTTTCATTGATGGTGTCCAAATACAATTGAATGGCTTGCGTCATCAATTGACCGGCCGCTGCACCGTCGCCCGACATGGGGCCGATAAAAGCCAGGTAGATAGGTTCTTTTTCTTGTTTAAAATAGTAATTGATACCTACCCAAGCTAATAGGGATAATGTGATAATAATCAATAGAAAAATTTTAGAAAAGGTGGTTTTCATAATGTTTGGTCTACATTATCAATCCAGTAGAGGTAAAAAGGAGTCCAAGCTTTACCTTGGACAAAACCGCGAAATTGGGAATGTTAGGATGATGGGTGGATAACGAATTGATACGATACGCTGTCTACGAAACTCTAATTAAAATTATCATCATCAACTCAACAAGTCAATAAAACCGCTGCTTATACAGGGTGTGATTAAAAGGCTCGCAGGGTTTTATTGCTTTAGTTCCCAAACAGAACGTTCCAGAATCGGTTGCAAACTGGTTCTGGCGGCTGCGGCCGAAATTTCTGCTCAAAACGTGCCATTACAATATGGGCTACTCCGTTTGACACGGAAATGATTGTTAAAATTGAAACGAGATAATTGATAACAAACTTGTGAACTAACGACGGTGAGTCGACTCTCCTTAATAGCACACAAAAACTGTTGTTTTGTTGCGCGAAATGAGGGCCATCGTTTAATTTGAAAGCATCCACGTCGGCAAAAGTTTCGCGGAGCGAAACTTTTGCCGACGTAAGTCTTTTATGGCCCTCAAACAAGATTGACTCAAATAACCACAAAAGAATTGTTTCATTATATCGACTTTGCACCATTTGAGAATCGAATCACGACACACCCCAGGCATCCCCGGAAAAGAAGGACTTGGCCTTGGTTTGACTCCCCGAATCGAAGGAGCGGGGGGTGTGTCAAGAGTCGACTGTCCTTAATAGCACACAAAAAGTGTTGTTTTGTTGCGCGAAATGAGGGCCATCGTTTAATTTGAAAGCATCCACGTCGGCAAAAGTTTCGCTCCGCGAAACTTTTGCCTGAAAAGGTGAAACCTGGGGAAGGGGAAGCCTCTTTAATTCAACAGTGCTGCCATGGCCGCAGTCAGTTTTTTCATATTAACAGGCTTACTCAAATAATCATTTGCGCCGGCTTCCAAACAACGCTCTCGATCACCAGACATAGCCAGAGCGGTGAGGGCAATGATGGGTATTGTGGCGGTGTCAGTATCGGCCCGAATTTCTTTGATGGCTTCTAGCCCACTCTTCACCGGCATCTGAATGTCCATTAAGATGAGTTCAGGATGCTTCGCTTGGGAAAGTTCAACTGCTTCAACTCCGTCTCGTGCTATGAGGACTTGGTAGCCCAGAGTGGTGAGGTAGTCGAATAGTATTTGGATCGTGGCTTCTTGGTCTTCTGCTAATAAAATTACCCCAGATGGATGACAACTTTCAACGAGTGCCGATTCTGGTTCAGGCACCGTTTTCAGTTGCGAAGGATCGGGAAGGGATGATTTATCCAGACTTGTGGATTGCCAAGGCAACGAGACGGTAAAGCAGCTACCTTGCCCCACAACACTCTCAACTGAAACGCTACCACTGTGCATTTCCGTTAAACGATACACCAAAGACAAACCCAATCCGGTGCCTTCCTGCGCTCTATTAAGACTACCATCCAGTTGCACAAAGGGTTCAAAGAGGTGTTTCATATCTTCTGGTGCCATGCCTATACCGGTGTCCTGAACACTAAAGTCAACCACACCGTGTTCTGCATCACCATTAACCTCTAATCTAATTGAACCGCCTTCTGGGGTAAACTTGACCGCATTACTCAACAAGTTGACAAGGATTTGCTTCAAACGACGTTCATCAGCTTGAATCGTGTCTACCGCGTAATCTAAAGTGGTGGCAACCCGAATTTTTTTTTGAAAGCTGCTTCCTTAATCATGCGTAGGCTCGCTTGGCAAACCTCGCTCACAGAAACGCTGTCGATTTTTAAGGTTAATTTATCAGCTTCGATTTTGGACAAATCAAGAATATCATCAATCAAAGCCAATAAGTGATGACCACTCTCTTCTAGTGTACGCATGAATTTGCGTTGTTTGTCGTTGAGGGGGCCATAAAATTTTTCCAAGAACGCCTGCGATATACCTAAAATCGCATTCAGTGGGGTGCGTAATTCATGGCTCATGTTGGCCAGAAATTCATCTTTGAGTCGAGCGGCGTGAGCCAGTTCAGCATTAGCCATACTTAATTCTGCTGTGCGCTCTGCTAACGCATTTCGCTCTGCTTGCAAGGAAGTTTCTACTTGTTTGCGGCGGTTGATTTCATCGATTAACTGCTGATTTTGCCGAGTCTGTTGCTGCTGCAATTTGTGTCATTTCAAGTGCGTGTTGACACGAGCCAACACTTCTTCATGCTCAAACGGTTTGGTGATGTAATCGGCCGCGCCTAGCTCAAAACCTGTTATTTTATCAACAAGTTCTGTCCGTGCGGTCATAAAAATGATAGGGATGTCTTTGGTTTTTTCATTATTTTTTATTTTTTGACAAACCTCAAAACCATCCATTTCCCGCATAATCACATCCAGCATTATCAAATCGGGCTGAGCAGACTCGGCCGTTTTAATACCCTCAATACCATCGTGAGCAACCAGCACTTCAAAACAGGTATGACTTAAAAAAATAAACAAGAGCTTGATCTCAAAAGGGATATCATCGACTATTAAAATAGTATCCATAATCAGTTATCGGTTATCCGTTATAGTCCATAAGAATAATTGGGCTTTAAAGCTCTTTTTAAACTAGAGTTGTTCAGATAAATATTTTGTTGTTCTGAAAACCTCCAAGTATGGCTTACTTGGAGGTTTGCCCATCTATTTTTCTGAACAATCAATTATATAATAACAGTTTTTGTATTGCCAAAAGAGTTGTACGTTAAAAAACTTTTGTTGACCTACTTATACGGAACGTACTTTAAAACCGTGAAAATAACAATTATAAATAAATTCTAAGTACAGGACAAAAAATAAGCGGCACTGTAAATCATGAGGTTTGTAGTAGGCGATTTATCGCCTTCGCCCACAGACAAGTTGAAGTTGCTAAAGCAACTACTACAAACCGAGTGAGTTGCTAAAGCAACTACTACAAACCAAGTGAGTGGCTAAAGCCACTACTACAAACGTAATTAGACCGGATAGTCAATAACAAACCGAACCCCTTGGCCGGGTGTGCTGTCACAAGTTATCGTGCCATGTAACTGCATGGTGACGAGGTTGTAACAAACATATAGCCCTAAACCACTGCCACCGTGAGCGCGGTGGGTGGTAAAAAACGGTTCAAATATCTTTTCCTGTGTTTCAGGCGCGAGGCCCTTGCCGGTATCAGAGTATTCTAAGTGCAAGTGGTTCCCCGTCAGTTGCACCGCTATGTGAATACTGCCGGCATCCTTACCCTCGGAAAAGCCATGTATCAGGCTATTCATCATCAAGTTGGTCATAATTTGTTCTAGGGTACCCGGTACACTGATAATGGTCAAATCGTCTGGACAGTCCACTTGAATTTCAATCTCGGTCGGTCTGAATTGATTGTGCAGGGTGGTGATCACGTCATCGATAGCCGCTTTGACTTCAAAAGGCCTGACTTCTTCCGAGGATTGGTCAATGGCGGTGCGCTTAAAACTGTTCACCAAGCCGGAGGCCCGTTTTAAGTTGGACAGGGTCAGATTCGCGGCTTCTTTGACCGTTGAAAGCGTCGATACCAACTCCTCTTCGTCAACTTCTTCTTGCTCAAGTAATTGGTTAATGGCTTCGGCGTTGTCATGCAACGTGGAGGCCGTGCCCACGGCCACCCCAAGAGGGGTATTGAGTTCATGAGCAAAACCGGCCACTAGCCGGCCGAGCGAGGCCATTTTTTCGCTTTGCACCAATTCCTGGCGCGTCTGGATCAATTCTTCTATTTTGTCATTCAACTGGGTGGTTCTTTCGACCACTTTGGCATCTAAGGTGGCCATGGTGTTGGCATTTTCCAGTGAAATCGCCATTTGGGTCGAGAGCAATTTTAAAACCGTCAACCGCTCAGACGTGAACGCGTTAGAAATGAACTTGTTCTCTAAATACACTACCCCCGTCATTCGGCCGCGATACATCATGGGTTGCCCTAAAACCGATTTGGGTTGTTTGTTGAGGATATACGGGTCATTGGCAAACCGCCCTTCACGGGTGGCATCGTTCAGAACCAGAGGTGTTTTGGTTCTGAGTACCGTATTGATAATCCGAGTGGGCACTTCTTTATCCGCGTCCTCTAAGAGTAAGTTGTGCAAAGTCACCTTAAACGAGTCTTTGTCGGCCTTGGCTATCGCTTCAAGCCAAAATTGCCGTTGTTTTTCTAAGATTAAAACCCCCCCGTTGAGCCCCGACATTTTCCATCACAATCCGCATGATTTTATGAATCAATTGCTCAAAAGCCATTTCATCCGAAATGGCTTGCGATGCCTTCATCACCGAGGTGAAGTCCAGAAGGTCTGACGGGCCTCTCTTGGTGCCGACGACGGTTCGGGTGGTGAGGGCAGCAGCCAGCGTCGTGGTGGTGGTCTTTTTGACGGAATATTCTTGATCCAGTACCGGGGCCAGTAATTCGGGATAGCGTTTTTCCAAATCCTCCACTTTGGCCTTCGCGCCCCAGCGGGCATAACCGTAGTAAGCATCGGTCAGGCAGACGACGGCAACTTTTTCTTTGCCCCACCCCAGGTAGAATCTCCCGGCCAGTTCATTCGCCAGCGCTTCTTCATTGGGGTAGTCATTTTCTTTGGCACCTTTGAGGGCCAGCTCATAGTAGTCCATGGCTTGAACCGGTTTACCAAGAACGCGAAACCGCTCAGCCTCCACCAGATCAAATTTGTGCTGAAAATTCATCGGCGCATGTTTGGCCCAGTTCTGCATTTTTTCTTGATTGGCCGTCACCTTTTCGAGAAAGACCTTTTGTTCGGACGCTTCTGCCTCTGAATAGAGCGCCAGCCGTATCAGAGAATCATAGAAATGGAATAGAGCAACATGTAGCGTCCCGAGCACCCCGGCTAAATACTGTTCTGCAATTGTGGCATGACTGGTCGCTTGCGTGTAATCCTGAAACAGGTAACACAGCATCATTTTGTTAACTTGTAATCGACCAATCGTCGTGAACTCATTCGCTTGCAGGTGCTGTGGCAGCATCTCCACTTCGTTATACGCAACACCTGTTAGCAGGCACGGAGTTTCTGACTGAGCCCTCAAATTCAAAACCGCCTGTCTATGGATGTTCTGATCATTCAGAGTGTTTGCTTGCTTGATTCCGGCAATGGCTTCACTATAAGTTGCCATCTGTTGTTCTAGCCAAGCCAATTCTTTGCCGACGAAATAGAGGTACATACAATGATAAAGCGCACCATAGGCAGCATATTCTAAATCGCCCGTTTCGAGTCCGCTTTGATAGGCTTCGAGGAAAAGTTTTAAGGTGTTGCTGACATGCACCTTCCAAGGCATAATAGAAATCGCTGTCACATAAATTGCCGCTTTAAGTTTTTTGGCGTTTAACTTTTCCACTAGACTCAAAGCGAGTTGACCAAATTGATAGGCGGTTTCAATTTCTCCCACTATCCCGTTTATAATCATTCCATAACCGGCATAAGCATAGGGTGACTCAGGGGCATTACCATACTTGATTGATAACTGAACCTGTTTAAACACCATGAGCGGGAGCAGTTCAGGCCAGACTTGATAGGCTGCTGTCAAAATACTCGAGCTAATCCGCATAGCCACCAATGGAGTCTCGGCCCTCATCATCGATAACTTAGACAATGTTTCAATGGATTGTCCTTCCAAAGCGGACTGTGTTTCCTGTAGCCCCCGTTGAAAGTCCTCATGGCTAGGCTTGTCAGGAAAAACGATTCCCAATTGCTTCAGAATGGGTAGCACGGTCTTTATCGCTTCCATCAGCATATTCTGTGCCATGTAGGCTTTGCTCTGAACTTCATAGATTTTCACTTTGTCTAGCAACGATTGGGCTTCTGTCAGTACGATATTTGACAGTTGTTTTTGTCGTGAAAAGTCACCACTCAGATAGGCGGCATCGGCGGCTGACTCATGCAGTGCCAGCGTCAGCGCATATTGGTTCGGCCAGCTATCGGCCGCCAACAGTTCAAGTCCGACCGTTAAATACTGGCTGGCTGCAACATAAGCGGTAGACGCTTTGGCTTTGCGGCCGGCCAACAGATTTAATTGCGCCAGTTCATTTCGCTCCTCTCGCGCCGTGATTAACTCTCGCCCATGATTCAACGGGTTAACAATATCAAACAGGTGATCGTCGAGCGCGTCTTCGCGAGTATGTTTCTTCAGAAGTCGCCCAATGGTCAGGTGAGTTGACGGTTTTTGGTCTTCTGGAATCAAAGAATAGGCCGCTTGTTGCACACGGTCATGCAGAAATTTGTAGGGTACCGACAACTCTTGAATCTGGGTGGTTTCATCAACCGAGTCGGGTGCCTGAAAAAACTTGTAAACGTCGCTAATGGGTATAATTAGACCTTCTTGCAACGCGTTCCACAAATCCGCCGCGGTGTCCGCTGGTGCGTTTTCATGCACGATGGCGAGGGTGGCTAAGTCAAATTGGTTGCCAATACAAGCGGCGAGTTTTAACACCTTCTGCGTCTGTTGGGGTAGCTTTTGTAACTGACTGGCCAGAAATTCAACGACATCATCGCTGACTGACAACATTTTCACTTGAGTAATGTCACATTGCCAATAGCCACAACTTAAGTCAAAGGAAATCAGGCCTTCTTCATGCAAGAATTTGAGAAACTGATTGGTAAAAAACGGGTTGCCTTGGGTTTTCTGAAGAACCCGTTCGGTTAAAGGCATGGCCCTCTCTGGAGGACAACTGAGGGTATCGGCAATCAGTTGATTCAGAGAAGGCGTCTCAAGCGGCCCTAACGTGATTTTATTCACCACCGCGTCAGTTTTCCGAATCTCCTCTAATGTTAACATCAGCGGATGAACGGGACTCACTTCATTGTCTCGATAGGCCCCAAGGAGCAGTAAATAGTGACTATTCGTTTTGCTCATTAACAGTTGTATTAATTTAAGAGAGGCGGAATCTATCCACTGTAAGTCATCCAAAAAAATCACCAATGGATGTTCGACGGTCGTAAACACGTTGATGAATTTCTGAAACAACAAATTAAAGCGGTTTTGGGCCGCACTGCCTTCCAGTTCCGGCACTGGGGGTTGTGGGCCAATAATTGGCTCTAGTTCTGGAATGATCTCAATCAGAACCTGTCCGTTGTCTCCCAAGGCCTCTAATATTTTGGTTTTCCACACTTGCACTTGCTCGGCGCTTTCCGTCAACAGTTGCCAGATGAAGGTTTGAAAGGCTTGTGCAAACCCCGAAAACGGAATATTGCGCTTGAATTGGTCAAATTTGCCCTTGATAAAGTATCCGCGTTGGCGAACAATCGGCTTATGAACTTCATTTACCAGCGCCGTTTTTCCTATCCCAGAGAAGCCAGCCACCAGCATTATTTCGGCCTCCCCTTGACTCACTCGTTCAAAGGCCGCTAACAGCGTCGCTACTTCGGCTTCCCGCCCATAGAGTTTTTCGGGAATCTGAAAACGCTCCGAGATGTCGCGTTGTCCCAGTTCAAACGGGGTGAGATGGCCGTCGGCATTCCATTGTTGTTGACAGCGTTCTAAGTCGTGTCTTAGTCCAAACACGCTTTGATAGCGGTTTTCGGCCGTTTTTGCCATCAATTTCAGAATCAGCTCGCTTAGCAGCGGGGGAAGCTCGGGATTCAGCGTGTGGGGCGGCGTGGGACTTTTGGCAATGTGACAATGGACTAATTCCATTGGATCCGTGCTGGAGAACGGCAGTCGCCCGGTCAGTAATTCGTAAAACGTCACGCCCAACGAATAAAAATCGGTGCGGTAGTCAATCCCTCGATTCATCCGCCCGGTTTGCTCTGGGGACATATAGGCGAGTGTGCCTTCTAAAACCCCAGGGCTTTGAATTTCTTGGGTTTCTCTGGGTAACAGGGTAGAAATGCTGAAGTCAATCAGTTTCACTTCAAGGGTTTCGGGGTGAATCAGGATATTTTGGGGCTTGATATCCTTATGAATCACGCGGTTTTTATACAGGCCTTCCAACACGTTGACAATAGAACCGGCGGTATGGAAAAACGCGGTTAAACTCAGTCTCGTTATGTTTTTGTAGTAGTCATAAAGAGAAACAGCGCCAACCTCTTCCATAACAATGGCAAACCCATTATGATAGTTTTCAATGCCGTAGGGATGGACAATCCCGTCAAGGTCAAGATTTTTGGCAATGGTGTATTGATTGCGAAATTGCACCAGTTCATTGAAGGTGGGATATTCATTCTTGAGGAATTTAATCACCACCGGTTGTTGGTCGGCTTGTCGTTGCGCCCGATAAATCTGGGTTCTGGTGCCATCATAGAGCTTCTCAGTCATGTGATAGCCCGAGAGTACCGGTAGTGTTTCTGTCATATTGGTTTTTTCCTATCGTTGGTTGGTAATTAGAATTTCTTTTATAGCCAACAGCTAAAGCAATGCTCTCGTTTGTCTAAGAGCGTGTTTTAAAAGTGCTTCACGATCAGGGAGTGGCTCTTGCCTTCGATAGCCAAACTCGACGAGTGGGCGCATTCCCAACATTATCAATTTTTAGTACCACTGACAAGTACTTAGGATACGCGAACCGAAGGTCAGCGTAGCTAAATAAACGGATAAAAATAACCTTCAGTTGAACGGTTTTAACGACTCTTTGGGCACACAACTTATCAAAGTCACGGCTATCGATAAGTTGGTGCCTCGTGAGAGGTTAGGATAATTAATTATATAGTGAGATTCCTAGACATTTGTACTCGATTTTATCTCGATGAAGCTCAAACCGTATTAGTAGATGGTGGGCAAGCGGGCTTAAAGATTGTGGCATATTTTAAGTGACTCGTGCCCGCTTACCCACCCTACAGACTAAAAATATAGGAACGTCACTATACTGAACACCGATCTCGGTATCCGTGATAATGGGAATGCGCCCCGACGAGTTACATCCCTTTATCGTTTAATCGATATGAGTTTTATCGATCACTCATTTAAAACCGCGAGCGCAAAACGCGCCCCCGCACAGATACCCTCCCTTTGAGGGAGGGTATCTGTACGCTCGTGCGATGAAAGTTTTCTACAGATATACGGAACGTACTTGAAAAAGGTGAAAATGGAATAAGGGATTGAATTAGCTTGACTATTTATTTTTAAATAAAATATTAAATATTAAACTTAAAAAATCCGTTTCTTCCTCAAATCCGTTGTACTTTCAGTATACTACTCACCTCGGTAAGCTTTAAGCAAAGCCGCACTGTCAGCCAAAATAGAGACCTTTGAAATTTTGCGACCACGAAAATGAAATACCGTAATATAGTCCCCTTCATATATCTTGTTGTGAGGCCTGATGTGTGCCCGTTCACGACCAATAACCGCTACCCTGTTTCCTTGGGCAACCGTTTCAAAACGTTCATCCTGTACCCCATCAAACATTTTTTTGTGGTTTTCAAAAAATGTTTGAACGCCTTTCAGGCCATGAAATGTTCCCCCAATGGGAAGTTCTTCTGGCATGGCTACTCGCCACTCCACATCATCTGTGAAGGGTGTCAAGAATTCTTGTAAGTTGCCTTGTTCATAAGCGGTGAATGTTGTATGCACCATTTTGATGCGTTCTTGTTCATGTTGACCGATTATGAGGTTTTCACCGTTTTTTTCATCCATCTGAGTGTCCTTTAAGAGAGGTAGCAACAAATAATTGACGTGATGATGGAAAAACCAAGTTTCTTGAAGAAACTTAGAGTCAATGCGTCTATTATTTTCCGCGTCGTTCCAAAGTGTAATGAAAATGACTTTAATTTGGCAATGTCACATTTTAAGTCGTTCTAGGCGCACCTTGCACAAGATAGACGAGACGGAGATTGAAATGTAACATTGTCAAGTTAATCACAAAATTTCACAGCCTAGTGCGGGAGAGCGGAAATTTCCAGACCACCCGGCAGGGATGGTAGCGAGAGCCTCATGGCGGGCGGTACGAGGATTTTTGCTCTCCGGCACTAGGGCCTTCTGGTATAATGGCTCAAGGGATTTCAACTCATGGCCCTCTCTACAGACAGTTTTGAATTGTAGTCAAATAAGTTTGTAGTAGGCGATTCATTGCCTACCGCCTAGTCCTAAGTGTAATGAAAATGAATGACTTTAATCACGATAATAGGACATTTTCCCTCGTTCCCCAACGAAGGCCCAACTCTGTTTTAGAATGAATGCCTGTTATGACGCAAAGCGCCAAACTAAAAAAAATTGTTGTTCATGGGTTCACGCTTTGCTTCGCTACGCGGTAGGCATTCCCAACCTCAGGTTGGGAACGATAAAACCTCGTAGGTGGAGCCCCCCCAAAATATCTGAAAAACTATATCCGTCTCTTGAAGGCACGAATTTCTTAAACCTTATCAAGGTATGCTGCCAATAGCTCTGCTATCACTTCGACGTTGGGATGAAAAAGCATGGTGAAATGATTTCCGGGCACTTTGTGTACCACCATTCCACCAGCCGCTTTATCAGCCCAACCTAATTCTGGATTTTCTGGATTGTATTTATCTCGCTCCTCAGCACTGAAAAAGACAAGGCGTCCAGGGTATATTTTAGGAACGTAATTCCACAGGGCTTGAAAATTCGTTTTGAAAAGACGGACAAAGCGATGTACATCTACAAGCTCAAAATCAGACGATAAGATTTTACTTTCTTTCCCCTTTTGCAAAAAATAACGCATTTGTTCATCTGGCTCAAGAGAACGGAGTTGTTTCAAAATGCCAAAAAAGTTAGCACCATCGTCCATCATGTGAGCTAGAGCGCGAGTTTCCCAATCTTGTTCATGCTTTAATGGCATTTGTTCAAGGTTAGGTATATCTATGACGGCTAACAATGCCACTTCTTGATCTAGGGCATGGAATCGCTGTGCCATTTCAAAGGCCACAACACCGCCAAGTGAAGCTCCCCCCAATAAATAGGGTCCTTCAGGTTGAACATCACGCACGACTTTAATATAGTGAGATGCCATATCCTCTAGTCGGGTAAAAAGCTCTGTTTCTCCTTCAACGCCCCGTGCTTGTATCCCATAGACGGGTTGCTCTGAGTTTAAACAATGCACTAAATCACGATAATAAAAGACCGAACCTCCCACGGGGTGTATCAAAAATAGAGGTCGTTTAGAAGGGGTACCGCGTTGAAGCTGAACAAGTAAAGATGACAACGCTTGTGTCTCTATGTGAGTAGCAGAACCGCTAGTCTTCTTGTCAATCAACTCAGCTAATGCTGCAATACTGGGCGAATCCAACAAACTATGGGAGGATAAATGGGTTTGGAAAGTTTTACGCAGTTTGGAAGTGAGTTGAACGGCCAGCAGAGAATCACCCCCCAATTCAAAGAAGTCATCATGGATGCCTACTTTTTCTAGGCCAAAAAATGTTTGCCAAACCTCACTCAGGGTTTGTTCTGTTTCATGGCGAGGTGCAACGTAAGCATGACTGATCTCAGGCCGTGGGTGGGCATACTTGGATAAGTTAGCTTCTGAGTTTTTTGGGAAAGCGATTTCCATAGAAGCACTAGCTTGTTCTATCACCCTCCTCAATTCTTGAGTAGAAATGACCACGCGAGAAAATGTATAATTTAAAATACGCTTTAAAACCTCTACGCCCTCTGTGGGCAAGAGCGAATCTGAGAAGATGGATTGACCATAAGTCTTAGCCCAATGTTTTTCGGCTTCCAACGCCATGCCCACCCCTTGCCAATCAGTCCAATTAATAGCGACGGTGAAAGTGCCATCTTGAGAAGTTTTGTAGTAAGCAAAGGCATCAAGAAATTCATTGGCAGCGCTATAGCCTACCTGACCAAACTTGACTTGATAAACGACTGATCCTAACGATGAACAAAGAACAAAAAAGTCCAGTTCAAACTCTTTCAAGAGATGATCAAGTATCAGCGTACCCCGAACTTTCGGTGCTAAAATATTTTCGGTGGTTTCTCGCGTTCTTTTATGAATGACACCCGCGTAATCAGCAATGCCAGCTGTGTGAATAACACCATTGATAGAACCAAACTGTTTTTTAGCTTGTGTAATAACAGTTTGCATATGTTCATGATTAGCAACATCAGCACTGAATACTAAAACCTCGGCACCCCAATTTTCAAATGCTTGTAGTTTCCGCAGTTTGCGGCTGACACTCTCGTGTTCATCGTGCGTAGCCAACCATTGTGTCCATTCTTTTTTAGGGGAAAATCAGAACGTCCTACCAGAATCAGTTTAGCTTGGACAGTTTTTGCAAAATATTCTGCAAACGCCAATCCCATCGCGCCGAATCCACCCGTGATAAGGTAAACGCCCCTTTTCCTTAACCTTGGTGTCTCTTCACTCACTTCCTCTAGTCGAACTGGCTCAAAAGTTTGTGTCCACCGATGATTATCACGGTAAGCAATGACAAAGTCCGTGGCTTTGGTAGTGAATTCTTGCCAGAGTTGATCTATGAGTCTTTGTTCGTTATGACTGCCTGATTCGGGTAGCACAATATCAATACTGCGACAGCTTATGTGGGAGTATTCTTGCGGAATCACCTTAACCGCACCAAGCAGAGTCGCTTTATCGGGATTGTGCAATTCTCCACCCGTCACCTCCTGCATATGATTTGACACCACCATCATTTGAATGGCATCGCTCCAATTCTGTTTGCCCAGTGCCTGTGCTAGAAAGAACAAACTGTAGAACCCTAAATTTTGAGATTCTTCAAGATAATCAAGCGTTGTAGAGTGATTGCTGGGTGTGACGCGCCATAAATGAACAATCGTTTTGGGTATCTTGTTGAGTGTACGAAGTCTGTTAAGTAAAGCATTATAGCCTTCTGGTTGTTCAGGATTCAGGGTATATGCGTGTTCAGAGTGAGAGGTAAATGTTTTTCCCGTTCTCACCGTAATGACATCTTGTTTTTCTTGTTCCAGTCGTTTGACCAGTTGAGAACCCAAACCACCCTCATCAAGAAACACTAACCAGCATTGCTGAGGAAAGGCATGATTCTCAGAAAAAGGCCTTGGCAGTCTGGAAAGTTTCCACGAAGGAATATAAAACCAGTCGGCTACGTCTGGTTTTCTTTCCGAAAATTTTGGAAAGGTATTGACTACCTCTTGTGGCTGAACATTCTTCGTGAATGCTGAGGGTAGTATGGCCGACGAATAGGCCTGAGCTACAAAAAGATGATCATCTAAAGCGTCTGTTTTAGGGAAATAGTTTACCTTAACAAACCCGTATTTATGTATGGCTTCATACCACTGTTCTATAGTGATAAATGGATAATGTGAGCGCAGTTCATCATTTTCATCAAACGGTTGCATAATGGGTAAAAAAACGTCAAAATACAGTATCTGAACTCGCGTTGGTTCCCATAAGAAGAGGAAACCTTCAGGTGCTAACAAAGAACGAACATGCTCTAACGTTTGTCCCAAGTTTTTCGTGGCATGCAACACTTGTGCCGCTATCACTATATCGAAACGGTGACTTTCATAGCCTTGTTCAGTAGGACTCTGTTCTATATCCAGCAAGCGATATTCAATATAGGTATACTCACTAAATTTCTGTTGAGCCTGACTTAAAAAAGAAGGGCCTACGTCAGTAAAAACGTAGTGGGTTCGTTGTGGCGGCAATTCCTGCAATAAGTACGCCGTGGTGGCACCCGTTCCAGCCCCAATTTCCAAAATCCTTAAGTGGGTTTCTGACGGTAAGGATTTCACTATTTGTTTGAGGCTTGCTTGTACTAGGGTACCAAAGTAACGAGACTCAGGTGAGTTTCGATAAAGATTCTGCAATGTCTCAAAGGCGGTTCCCGTAAAGAGCAACTCCTTAGGGTTTTCTTCACCTGTGAGTATGGCCGCAAACCTTTCGCCACACAGTTGAACAAGTGCTGGCAATTCATGCGTTTTTGTCCATCTTGTTTCGACTTCTTCTACAATAGTATTAAGAACCTCTCTTGAAAGTGGAGTAAGATGAGTAAATTTTTCACCCTGTTGCTGCAAGTAACCATGTTCTACCAGTGCTGTTAAGCATCGAGGCAACATTTGCCGGTAGAAAGGTAGAATATGGAATTGACGGAGCAATTCATCATGAGAATACTGTTCGGCAGGATTGCTAAACGCACCTAATTCGCTAAGCGCAAGGTTAACATAAGCAGCCGATAAACGATTCAACCATTGGTATTTCTCCACATAAGCGGGATTGTCAAATTCCGCAACGTCCTGTTGTGCTTGTCTCTGAGTCGCCTCTACCAGAGATTGCCACAGTTGTGACGCTGTTATTTTATGCTGTACTGGTTGTTGAGCTTCAATCCAATAACGTTGACGCTCAAACGGATACGTCGGCAACGGCAAGCGGTAACGTTGCTCATCCGCATAAAAGGCTGACCAATTCACGGTTACCCCGGCCATCCACAGTTTACCTAAGGTATTTAATAAAAAGGTACTCTCGGATTGTTCCGATTTGGAATGGCCTAACGAAGACAATACCAGTTGCCCAGTGTTATCAGGATGTCGTTTGGCAAACGTCGTTAGTGTGCGCCCGGGGCCGACTTCTAACAGGATAAGCTGAGGTTGTTGCAACACCTGTTGTAATTCAGACGCAAAGCGTACCGTTTGACGCGCATGTTTCACCCAATAGTGCGGTGACGTGGCTTCTTCGGCGCGAATCCAAGTGCCCGTCACATTGGAAAGAAACGGGATTTGGGGTGGCTTTAACTGAATTTGTTGCAGTTGCTCAAGCAGCGGTGTCAAAATAGGTGACATTATTTTTGAATGAAAGGCATCACATGTAGGCACACGTTTACAAGCCACGTCTTGTTCAGCCAGTTGAGTGGCAAACTGCTCCACCGCGGCGGTTGTTCCCGACACAACACATTGAGTGGGCATATTAACGGCCGCTAACTCCGTGTCGATATTGAGTAAAGGGCGTATTTCGTCTTCAGACAGGGGCACGGCCAGCATAGCCCCGGCCGGAACGGATTGCATTAACCGCCCACGAGCAGCCACTAATACTAATGCCTCTTCTAAGCTAAACACCCCGGCTAAACAGGCCGCCACGTATTCACCCAGGCTATGTCCTATCATCGCTTTGGGCTGCACTCCCCAACTCATCCATAATTGTGCTAACGCATATTCGATGACAAAGAGCGCCGGTTGGATAATCGCGGTTTTCTTTAGCAAAGGGGGGCTAGGGGGGATTTGAAGGGCCGGATACAACACACTACGCAAATCCTGCCCCAGGTGCGGCCCAATAAATTCTGCACAACGGTCAACTTGCTCACGAAACACCGGCTCGGTTTGGTAAAGTTCTAAGCCCATATTGACATATTGTGCCCCCTGCCCGGAAAACATAAACACCACCGACGGCTCTTCATCCGTTTGTAACGCGTGGTTAAAAACCCGTTGAGCATCCCGTGTTTCCAGTGCATTTACCGCCTCTTCAAGTGACTGGCACACCAACATGCGACGCTGACTAAACGCACAGCGCCCCACTTGATAAGTGTAGGCCACATCCGCCAAATTCAGGTGAGGATGTTGTTTAAGATGCTCAACTAATTGAGTCGTTGCGGTTTCTAGGGCCGTGTCAGTTTTGGCCGACAATAGCAACAGGGAGTTAGGGGGGATTTTGGGGTTTTGGGGGATTTGGGGGATTTGGGGGGCTTCTTCTAATATGACATGGGCATTGGTGCCGCCCATCCCAAACGAACTGACCCCGGCACGGCGAGGAAAACCAGGGGTTTTCCATTCCGAGAGCCTGGTATTGACGTAAAAGGGGCTGTTGGCAAAATCAATTTTGGGATTGGGTTGTTCAAAGTGCAGACTCGCTGGGAGCAACTGATGTTTCAGTGCCAATACCGTTTTAATCAAGCCGGCAACCCCGGCCGCAGCATCTAAATGTCCAATATTGGTTTTGACGGAACCGAGGGCACAATAGCCCGTGCGCTCAGCATCAAAAGCTTGGCTGAGGGCCGCAATTTCAATTGGATCGCCTAGTGGCGTGCCGGTACCATGCGCTTCCACATAACTCATGGTTTCCGCCGGCGTTTCGGCCAGGCTTAACGCTTCTGCAATCACCTGCGCTTGGGCCTCCACGCTTGGCGCCGTAAAACCGGCTTTTGAAGCACCATCATTGTTAATCGCCGCCCCTCTGATAATGGCATAAATGTGATCACCTTCGGCCAGCGCGTCTTCGAGTCTTTTTAGCACCACGATACCCACGCCATTGCCACTGACGGTGCCTTGCGCTTTGGCATCAAAGGCGCGGCAGTGGCCATCTGGAGAAAGAATCATGCCTTCTCGATAAAAATAGCCGGCTTTTTGAGGTAAAGAGATAGCCGCCCCCCCCGCCAATGCCATATCGCATTGATAATATAATAGGCTTTGGTAGCCCGTGACGACGGCCACTAAGGACGTGGAACACGCGGTTTGAACCGTGATGCTGGGGCCATTTAAGTTGAGTTTGTAGGACACGCGGTTACACAAAAAATCTTTATCATTGCCCAAAAAAATTTGGGAATGTTCAACATTTCGTTTTAGATGGTTAGCATAAAGGTTTTGTAATAAATACGTGTCTTCTCCCCCAACGCCACCGTAAACGCCTATTGAACCGGAATAGGTTTTGGGATCATACCCGGCATGTTCCAGCGCCTCCCAAGCGCATTCTAAAAAGAGGCGGTGTTGTGGATCGATGAGTTGCGCTTCTTTAGGACTCAAGCCGAAAAACGTCGCATCAAATTCGGCGATATTATCTAATACGCCTTTGGCTTTGACATAATTCTTATCCGTTAGGATGGCCGGATCAATGCCAGACGCGATAAGTTCCTCGTCAGAAAAAAAGGTCACAGATTCCACGCCATTTTTTAAATTGTGCCAAAATTCATCAATATTTTTGGCCCCCGGCAATCGGCCGGACATGCCGATGATGGCAATGCTTCCCTCGAGTTCATCAATTTTGCGAGTATCCATATTTTTTCTCTTTTTGGTAACGGGTGTATTGTATTAATGAAATTAAAAATGAATAATGAATAGATTATATAAGTAAGTGTATATACTGACAGTACAACGGATTTGGGGAATAAGCGGATTTTTTAAGTTTATACGTTATACCGTCACAATTTGCGCTTTTTTTGTTATTTCGATTTCGGTTTCGACGACAGGAGAAAGCTTGAGAAATCTTGAGAAATCTGTTGTCACTCAATAAGATTTCTCACTGAGTCTAGTTGGGCGCATTCCCATTTTCCGGGTACTTTTCAATAACTACAAGGATTGTATTTTATAAAGGATTTGCTTGTGAGAGATTTTCGTTAATTTTGAACCACCAGTACGGTACGATTAAAAAGGGTTAAACTCGATGATCAAGTTTTTAGTCTGACAATGCACAAGGATTGTATATAATAAGGGATTTTATTCGCTAAGGAACGGCTAAAAAATAACTTTCGCCAACAGCTAAAGTAGTTTGTCTAAAAGCTAAAGTACGTATCAGGGCACTGTACCCATTTTGGGGGAAATTAATTTTTCTTCGATCCTAAGGATCGGCTAAAAAATAACTTACCAAAACAGCTAAAGCAGTTGTCTAAAAGCTCAAGTACGTATCAGGGCACTAAACCCAGTCAAGGGGAAATTAATTTTTCTTCGATCCTAAGCCTCAAATCACGTCAGTCAACTTGTTGTTCAATTAAGCATTTGCTGATTGAACAGCTAATCAATTCATTTCTATTTTATTTTCTAAGGAAAGCTAAAATTTTATCGAATTTGTTCATTATCAGCAATTAGAAGAAATCCTTTTTTATAACAATCCTTGGGCGTTTGGGCGTTTGATAAAACTTGATCATCAAGTTAAACGAAAGGTACGCCTGACTTGTATGGGTTTGTGCGTTAGAACACAAGCACCGTGCCAAATTGGCCGCGGTATTTAGGTCAATTATTGATTGACATAAAAAATAATCTTTTTAACCGTACCGTGCGAATTTGAGTCGCACTTGGCAAACGTTCACCTCAACAATCCTTTTTTATAAATCCCTTATAAAATACAATCCCTGTCGTTATTGCATTGGCATTTAAAAATGACTCTCCTAAAAAATGGGAATGCGCCCGAAGCGCAACAGGTGGAAAAGGTCTCATCAACAATCCTTTTTTATAAATCCCTTATAAAATACAATCCTTGTAGTTGCATTGGCATTTAAAAATGACTCTCCGTTAAAATGGATATGCACCTAGCCAGTTCGTCGTAGGCGATTGCTCGTTTTAAAGGGGCCATTCTCAACGACTGAATTTAGCCTACAAATTTAATGACAAGTTGGGCCTTCGTGTTAATGAAAAATGAAAAATGAATAATGAATAATGAATAGATTACATAAGCAAGTGTCTAATTTTGCCTACAAGAATTTTAAGTACGTTCAGTCGGGCGGGTAGTTTATAACAATTGATTGATAATGGCTAATTGATAATTATTAATTGGTCATAAAATTTATTTAACATATAGCTAAGTATATAAACAATTTAGCCACCCTTCACATTATACCAATTTTTAGTTGAAATTCTTATGATGGTTTTCTGTCTTACGGCATAAGTTGTGACTTATGGTGCCTATTTATAAAATGTGTCTCAATCCAAAATTGGTATTACAATGTAACAAAGGCTTCCCCGAATCAATCCGTTTATTCCCCAAATCCCCACAGGTTTATCTTGCTACGCTCGGAACGAAAGTTTATCCTGATTGTAACGGATGAAAGGGATGGCCATAATTTGTGGTTCTTTGGCGACTCTGTCCTCATCAATTGTTAATTGTTAATTGTTAACTATTCATGGTTGATAATAAGCCTATTATCCAATAAATGATTGATTTTTTAGTGAAATTACTTTTAACCGGTAATCGTTAACTTTTTTTTAAATCACCAGTGAACGCGAATTTGAACACCCTTAAAAGGCTTTAATGTCACCAAATTAAAGCCTCCCCTTTCATCCGTTATAATCAGCAAAGTTTAATATACCAACAACACACCCCTAGCACCTTGTCAAATTTGTTTTGTCGGGTAGGGTGCGTTACACGCGCTGGTTGAATGTTTGATGTGCGTTTTACGCACCCGACAAATTGACAGCGTACTAGTTCCTCCCAAGATGGAATAAAACTCTTGAGAGGGAAAGGGCTGAGCTTTGAGAAAATTATTTTATTTGCTCACTGAGCCTAAGCTGGTATTTTATTTATTTGGAGTTGCCTAAGTATATAAACAATTTGGTCGCCCTTCGCATTACATTGTAACAAAGGCTTTCCTGAATCAATCCGTTTATTCCCCAAATCTCCATAGGTTTATCTCGCGTAGCGAATTACTGCGTTTCACTTGGGGCTATTATCTCGCGTAGCGAATTACTGCGTTTCATATTCAACCCCTTCGGGGAAAATAATAATTAATGATTAATTGTTAATTCCCCCTTTGGGGTTGGGGCTGGGGTGTTAAATATGAGCAATTTTTGCCATTATTTTTTCAGCTTATTTTTAAACGCTCTACTTTCGATTCGAGGATAAATCTTAAAACGTCACAAGATAGAAAGAACATCGATCTGACAAAGCGCTTATGGTGAAAAAAGACAGAGCAAAATCAACCAAATTTAACACCCCGGTTTCAAACGTTAACATGGCCCCCAATCGGTACTTTCGCTTATTTTTTCGACTCCAAGTAATTTGTAAGTCATTGATTTTACGTTTTGACAATTCTCGGAATAATTGACTAAATTTATCAAGAATATTCAAAACCCGAAACGCCAAAAAGATAAGTGACTGAATTTATTAGATACATTTATAATGCGTTTATTTTAAAGGTAAAAAAATAACTTATTGAATTCTATGTCATTTAATTCACGAGGCACAAAAAATAAGCGAAAAGACAGCCAATTGGCGAGGTTGTTTTTTAAGAGTGTTTTTGTCGAAAGTGGCTGATATTTCTGGCATCGTGTCGAGAAAATACGCGAGGTTTCAAACGTTAATATGGCCCCCAATTGGCGAGGTTGTTTTTTAAGTTTGTCGAAAGTGGCTAAGACTGCTGGCATCGTGTCGAGAAAATACGTGAGGTTTTGAACGTTAACATGGCCCCCAATTGGCGCTTATCCTTATACACAAGTCTTTTGGATATTAGGTGCATTCCCAAAAGTACTTAGGATACTCGTTCCGAAACGGATATTTCTAATGGCGCCCCAACGTGGGGCCTAGTCTTTAAAAATAATAAAAATCAATTAGTTAAAAACTTATGTCTAAGGACAAGCAATTGACGAGGGTTGTTCCTCAATACTGTTTTTGTCGAAAGTGGCTGAGACTTCTGGCGTCGTGTCGAGAAAATACGCGAGGTTTCAAACGTTAACATGGCCCCCAATTGGCGAGGTTGTTTTTTAAGTTTGTCGAAAGTGGCTGAGACTTCTGGCTCCGTGTCGAGAAAATACGCGAGGTTTCAAATGTTAACATGGCCCCCAATTGGCGCTCATCCTTATACACAAGTCTTTTGGATACGGTGCATTCCTAATGAATATTATAGATGTTCAGAAAAATAATCAAAATTCGCTGTACTATAGCGTTTCCCGATTGAGTGAAATACAAATCAATAACGCTCAACATAAGCGACTTCTCAACCCCTCCCGGGGTTGAATATGAATAGCCCCAGGTGAAACCTCAATGCCATTAAGTTAAGGAAAATGTGTTATAGTTATTGCCTTTCAAACAGTAGGTAAAATCAATTTATGGAAAAACACACACTGGATGACGAAAATGATAAAGC
>Ga0190315_1000119_pt1 | contig 47212 bp, 39 predicted proteins | sample 48701101_MG_FD_161673 | JGI IMG/M metagenome (GOLD analysis project Ga0190315, IMG submission 161673) | Hydrothermal vent sediment bacterial communities from Southern Trench, Guaymas Basin, Mexico - 4870-11-0-1_MG | ecosystem: Environmental > Aquatic > Marine > Hydrothermal vents > Sediment ...
TTTTCAAATTCTTCTCGACTAATATCGCTGGGGTAAATTTTTCTCATAAGTTATTCCTTAATTATTTCTTATTTTAGTATCTTTTTTGATTTTAACACATATAAAAGATTTTGAACAGGTTCTTAGACACAGGGGAATGGTGGGCAACAAAAACCCGTTACCCACCCTACAAGAAAACGGGATAATTTTTCGGGGAATGGTGGGCAACAAAAACCCGTTACCCACCCTACAAGACTGAAATGATTATATTAAATCGCCCGAATCTTCGCCGCTTGTGTTTCTAATTCTTGCAATGAGGCGCTCATTTCCGTCACTCTTTGCCGTTCTTTTTCGACAATCTCGGCTGGAGCACGTTCGGTGAATTTGGGGTTATTGAGTTTGGCGGTACATTTGGCTAACTCTTTTTTCAGCTTCTCCATTTCTTTGTTTAGCCGTTTGAGTTCCGCTTCGACATCAATTAATCCAGCTAAGGGAATTAATACGCGCATTTCTCCGACTAATGCAATCGCTGATTCTGGGGCATCATCACGATTCGCTTCTAGCCAAGTCACGTTGTCTAAACGGGCGAGGTGAGTGATAAAGCCTTCATGGGTTTGCCATTTTTGCTCGTCATCAGCACTGCCATTTTGCAATAAAACCGGTAAAGGCTTATTGGGCGCGATATCCATCTCGGCGCGAATGCGCCGCACACCGAGTACAAATTGTTTTATCCATTCAATTTCTGCCTCTGCTTGCCTGTCGATTTTATCCGCTTGCGGTTGCGGATAGGCTTGCAGCATAATCGTTTGAGCACTTTTCTTTTGAAAAAGAGCGGGCATGGCTAATGGGGCGACGCGCTGCCATAATTCTTCGGTGATAAAGGGCGTAATCGGATGCAAGAGGCGTAATAAGGTTTCCAGCACGCGCACTAAAGTTTGTCTCGTTCCCTGTTTCTGCGCTTCTGTGGCTTGTTCAGATTGCAAGATCGGCTTGGAGAGTTCTAAGTACCAATCACAGTATTCATGCCATGTGAAGTCATATAAGCTATTGGCCAGTAAATCAAAACGATAGGCTTTGATATGCAGGTGCGCTTCTTCTTCAACCTGTTGCAATCGGGAAATAATCCACTTGTCGGATAAGGATAATTCAACCGCTTCAACATTTCCTACCGCATTTTCCATATTCATTAAGACATAGCGGGTGGCATTCCATAATTTGTTGCAAAAATTACGATAGCCTTCTATTCGCCCTAAATCAAAACGAATATCGCGCCCTGTCGAGGCTAATGCGGTGAAGGTAAAACGGAGTGCATCGGTACCAAAGGCGGCAATGCCTTTAGAATATTGTTTACGAGTCGCTTCTTCAATTTTAGGGGCCATTTCTGGCTGCATTAATCCGGTGGTGCGTTTCAAAACTAAGGGTTCTAACTCAATGCCGTTTATCAAGTCTAATGGATCGAGCACATTGCCTTTGGATTTGGACATTTTTTGTCCGTCTGAATCGCGAATGAGGCCGTGAATATAGACTTCATGGAAGGGCACTTCTCCCCTAAATTTGAGCCCCATCATAATCATCCGGGCAACCCAGAAGAATATAATGTCAAACCCGGTAACCAGTACACTGGTTGGATAAAATGTCTTCACTCGTTCCGTTTCTTCAGGCCAACCTAAAGTTGAAAACGGCCATAAGGCCGACGAAAACCAAGTATCTAATACATCAGAATCAGGTACCAATTTGACGCTTTCTGGAATCGTATATTTCTCTCGCACTTGGCTCTCAGAATAACCGACATACACTTGCCCTGATTCGTCGTACCAAGCTGGAATGGGATGCCCCCACCAAATTTGGCGGCTGATACACCAATCTTGAATATTACGCATCCATTCAAAATAGGTTTTTTTCCAATTATCGGGGATGAATTTAATTCGCCCGTCTTCAACGACTTGAATGGCTTCTTCTGCTAAAGGGCCGACTTTGACAAACCATTGATCAGTCAAGAAGGGTTCAATCACAGCATGACTGCGATCTCCACGCGGTATCATTAATTTATGGGGTTTGATTTCGACTAGCAGCCCTGCTGCTTCTAAATCTGCCACAATTTTTTTACGCGCAACAAAACGATCCATGCCTTGATAGGCTGCGGGTGCATTCTCATTCAACTTAGCATCCACCGTGAAAATATTGATTATCGGCAAGTTGTGGCGTTGCCCAACGGCATAGTCGTTAAAATCATGGGCAGGCGTGATTTTCACGCAACCTGAACCAAATTCCGGATCAACATGTTCATCAGCAATCACGGGAATGGTACGCCCTGTTAGGGGTAATTCGACTTCTTTTCCAATAAGGTGTTGATAACGTTCATCTTTTGGCTGCACTGCGACAGCAGTATCACCTAGCATGGTTTCTGGGCGCGTGGTGGCCACGATAAGGGCCTCATTCCCTTCGGCAAACGGATAACGTAAGTGCCATAATGAACCATTTTCTTCTTGCGATTGCACTTCTAAATCGGCTACAGCAGTATGCAAAACGGGGTCCCAATTGACTAGGCGTTTACCCCGATAAATCAAGCCTTCATCATACAAACGCACAAAGACTTCGCGCACGGCATGAGAAAGCCCATCATCCATCGTAAAACGCTCATTTGACCAATCCAAGGAGCTACCCATTTGGCGTAACTGTCGCGTGATATGTCCCCCAGAGTGTGCCTTCCAGTTCCAGACTTTTTCAATAAACGCTTCACGCCCTAAATCATGGCGCGTTTTACCTTCTAGGGCCAATTGCCGTTCAACAACCATTTGCGTGGCAATGCCAGCATGATCAGTCCCAGCTTGCCATAAGGTATTATCACCCATCATGCGATGATAACGAATCAAGAGATCCATCAAGGTGTCTTGAAAAGCGTGCCCCATGTGCAGTGTACCGGTCACATTTGGAGGGGGAATCATAATACAATAAGGGGTTGTACCTGTACCCTGGGGCGCAAAATAGCCATTTTGTTCCCATGAGTTATACCAGTGTTGCTCAATCGCGTGAGGGTTATATGTTTTTTCCATGATATCGTAACGACAAGGATTGTATATATATAATAAAGGATTAATAGATAATAGAAAAATGATAATTGATAATCACGTTTTTTCCATTTCGTTCTATAACGACAAGGATTGTTTAATCGATGCGGATATATAGCGTTTCCCGATCTCATGACGTACAGTTATATCAAGAAAATCGAACCGCAAAATAAATTTGGAACGAAAATCAGGCCGCAAAATAAATTTGGAACGATAATAATTTGTACTTAGCTTCGCCTCTCTTCGGTTCATTCAATTGGGAAACGCTATAACGACAAGGATTATTTATAATAAAGGATAGATACTCAACAATGTAATTATAATCAATAACTTCAAGCGTGACACAATATAATCCTTTCTTATAAACAATCCTTGTAGTTATATAGCAGAATAGGAAAACGTGATCATCGAGTGATAAATAAAGGGGAGAAATGCTATCTCTTATTTACAGATGGTGGGCTTTAAAAACCCAAAGCCCAGCCTACAGTTCAACTATTGTCAACCTGAAACTGTTCACGCCATATTTTCAGTTGGCTAGACAATTCTAGATCGTTGTTTTCTTGATTCTTGATTTTGTCCGCAAAAGACTTGAGTAACAAATAAGGTTTTTCATGACGAGGCACGGCCCAAGCGACTAGAGAGAGTTCTTCTGAAGAGAGGGGTAATTCACAACTCTTCAACTCCAAACAAATTTCTTCGTAAGTCAGTTTAGGCAACCTTTTCTTTTCTAAATCTAACCATGAAAAACGAGACTGTTTACCCTTGATAAATATAAAGGATTGATCATGCGGTTCACTAGTCAAACAGAGTAATGACACATTATCTTGAGTTTGAATACTATTTAACTGATTGAAAAAATTCACATCAAATCGCTTATCCAAACTTGAATTGTCCAGTAACTCATCAAAATGATGCAACAAAATGATAATTTTTTTTCTGCGGCTTTCCAGCGTCGTTATTAATTTCCCAAAATCAGTAGGCTGTTCACCCTTTCCATCCAGTTGTTGCCAAAGTGCCTGAATGAACCCGTCATAATTGTCCGTATAGCTTTTCATATCCAGAAAAGGTATTCGAGCATTTTTGGGGCTACTTTTGATATCCTCTAATAACCGCCGCCTACCTTGTCCAGCGGGTGCTATCAAATTCACTGATGTGCCTTGTTGTAGCGTGTTAATCAGATTTTGGGTGAAAATGGGGCGTAGGCAATGTAATTGACGTTCACTCATTTTGCTTCTTCTTTAACAAATGTGGTTTATTTAGCAAGAAAAACGTCGTGAATGCTTCCCAGAAAGGAAGTTTCACTAATGGCGAATAATCGTAAACTCTTTTCAACGTTCACAGAGTGACACAGCTATCAGGGTGGATTATGCTCTGGTGAGTTCATCCACCCGATTATGACAGTGCAAAGTCTATCAAAAGACTACTTTAATCCAATAATTGATAATAAAGCGAGATATACTGCTCTGCACTTTTACGCCAGCTAAAATCACTGCTCATGGCATTGATTTGTAATTTACGCCAAGTTGCTTTATCACGAAAGAGTTGCAAGGCGCGTTCTACACAAGAGAGTAATTCGTTTGAATCATTTTTTTCAAAAACAAAACCGGTTGCGGTTTGATTTTTGATATTATCGGGCGTTGCGTCTACTACCGTATCGGCTAATCCACCGGTGCGCCGAACAATAGGTAGTGTACCATAACGCATACTATACATTTGGTTTAAACCGCACGGTTCAAATTTAGACGGCATCAGAAACATATGAGCGCCGGCTTCAATTTGATGCGATAATTCTTCATCGTAACCAATATTCACACTGACTTGTTTAGGGTATTGGCTGGCTAATTTTTGCAAGCTTTTTTCTAATTTTTTATCACCACTACCAAGTATGGCTAATTGTGCGCCGGTTTTGACAATCGTGGGGATAATGGGGAGTAATAAGTCTATGCCTTTTTGTTCAGTGAGACGGGTAATCATGCCAAAAAGTGGCGCTTGTTTTGAAGGTGATAGTCGCAGTGTGTTACGCAAGTCTTGGGTATTGCGAATTTTGACGGGTAAATTCTCAATATTATAGTGACGCGCCAAATAAGGATCCGTTTCAGGGTTCCAAGTGTCTGTATCAATACCATTGACTATGCCGGTTAATTGATTTTGACGTTCTGTCATCAGCCCTTCTAAACCACAACCATATTCTGACGTTTGAACATCTTCTGCATAAGTTGGACTCACTGTTGTTACCCAATCGGCATAGTATAATCCGGACTTGATAAACGAGACTTTACCATGATATTCCAGTCCAAACATGCTAAAACTTTTGGGAGATAAACCCAGTAATTCGATGACTTCAGAGCCAAACAGGCCTTGATAAGCCATGTTATGTACGCTCATTATGGTTCGTGCATGATGATCAGCATTGAATTTTAAAAATGCGGGCACTAAACCCGTTTGCCAGTCATTACAATGGATAATGTGCGGTTTAAATAATAAGCTATGATTACCAAATAACGCGGCAACCTTAGACAAAATGCCAAAACGTAAAGCATTGTCTTCCCACTCTTCTCCAGTACTATCTTGATAGGGCCCCCCATCACGATCATATAAACTGGGATAATCAATCACATAAACGGGGGTCATTTCACCTCGCATTGTGCCGGCTAATATGCGAAGCGGTTCTTGCAAGGGCGGTAATTTGATATTCTCATGCACTTCAATCAACGAAAGTTGGTCAAGCACAGATCGATATCCCGGCAATAATAAACGGACATCAACACCTAATTGTCGCAAAGCATTAGGCAATGCATAGCTCACATCAGCCAACCCGCCTGTTTTAACCAACGGATAGGCTTCTGAAGCCACGAACAGTACACGCAATTTTGACGCGCTCATTTTCTGATTTCCTAAAGATGAGTACAACGAAACTTCGTTGCGCTACGCTAATGACGTGGATCAACGAATTAATAAGAGTACTTTGAAACGTCGTTCGCGTAGCTAATGACGTGGATCAACGATTTCATAAGAGGAACTTGCAAAACGCCAATGTGCAATTTTAAGTTCTCAATAGTTATGTTTTGATCATTTCTGCTAAATGATTTTGATCGAGGCGCTTACGTGAACAATTTACTTACAATAAAATAAGATTTATAGTTCATGGGTTTGTCGTAGGCAATTTATCACTTATTAAGTCGTTTGTCGTAGGCTATTTATCGCCTATTTTTTATCAGTATTAATAAACTATGAATCCAAAAACACAAGAGATAACAACAACTTTAATACGTCAATGGTTTCTATCTCAACCTGATCTACCTCGAATGCGTGAGTATATTTCTCCGCGAGTCGATAATTTATCGTTAAAAACGGAGGTTACTAAACAAACATTATCACCAAAGCCAAGTGCTTTAAGCAAATCGAAAAAGACTTCAGAGCCTTTGCCGATAGCTAACGCTGAAATCAATCAGCGATTAATTAAACAAGCCGAAAAAGAAATTAAACCGACGAAAACAACTCCGCGTCGTCCAAACAATGATGCGATTAACATTCAAAATCAAAAAGCGGTTAAAACTGAAAAGACGAAATCGGCATTAATTAATAAATTTAATCCCTTATTTTATCTCACTAAACGATATGTCTTGATGAGTCTATTAATTATTTTAATTGGCTTATTAATTGTGCTTATCAATTTCTATAAAACGAGAACGGGTGAACAGCCTGTGCCCCATAATGTCAACACGTCAAGTAAGCGGCCGATAGAGTTGCCCATCCCCAAACCTTTGGTGACACCGGAAAATACGCCCAATAACCGTTCGATTCATAATGACTTAATTAAAACGGGTGAGTTAAAGGCAATACTGCCTACGTTCACCCTTTCACCCAAAACATTATGGCACAGATTTTATCATGTTGGCGAAAACAATGGGGCAAATGCCTTGTGTGTCATGCCTGATAATAGCCTTATTGTTGGAGGGTGGACACAAAAACCTGAGCATTTAGATGCTTTTGTTCTCAAATTAGATCAAAAGGGCAAAGTGTTATGGCAACAGACTTTTGGTGGTGAGCGAGATGATTCGGTGAGAGGTTTACACATTGTGCCCAATGGTGGTGTGATTGGGGTAGGCTATAAAAGTTATCTTTATGTTGGTGAACAAGAAAAAGACTTTTGGGTTTTTAAATTAAAAACTGAAACTGGCGCGATGCTCTGGAAAAAAATTTTTGGGGGTCGTCAAAATGATAGCGCGATTGCTTTAGATGTTTTCTCGAATGGCGATATTATTGTCGCCGGTTGGACAGATTCACAAGGCATGGGAAAAGCGGATGGTTGGTTATTTCGGCTCAATAGTCAAAATGGCCAAACTTTATGGCAAAAAACATTCGGTAGCACGGAAGCTGATGTGATTCGTGCGGTTCAAATTACATCCGATGATCATATTCTCATGGCCGGTGGCACACAATCACCGTATTCTCATTGGAATGCTTGGCTATTAAAACTAAACAGCCAGGGTAGAAAGATTTGGGAAAAAACTTATGGTGGGCAATATGAAGCGCAAGCGCATGCCTTACAAATTATGCCAGAGGGTGATTTAGTCGTAGCAGGGTACATGAAAAAAAGCGCTTCGCGGGATCAAGATGTTTGGATAGCGCGTTTCAATTCTGACGGTAGTCAGCAGCGTTGGCAAGAAATATGGGGTAGCACAGGCCTTGATCGGGCCAATACCTTACAACTCACATCAGACGATGGGATTCTTGTCGGGGGAGAATCACATCTTAAACGTTCCAAAGAGTCAACGGCTTGGCTATTAAAATTAGATGATCGGGGGCAGGAAAGCTGGAAACAAACGATTGCGGGTTTAAAAGGTAAAGCATACGCTTTGCAAACCACGTCTCATGGGGAACTGGTGATGACTGGGTATAGCCAATTATTCGGAGAAAAGCGGGGTTGGGTGTTAAAGCTTGGTGAGTGAGCCAACAGCTCAAGTCAGGTGGTGGTAACTAACTAATTAAACTGATTAAGGCCGATTAATAAAATAAATCAGCGTAGTAGAGACGCGATCGCGAAGCGTCTCCGATGCCTCATAGACGCTTCGCGATCGCGTCTCTACCTAGCATTGCCCTTCATCCATATTGTTTTATTCCTGATGGTGCATCAATCATATAGCGTTTCCCGATCTCATGACGTACAGTTATATCAAGAAAATCGAACCGCAAAATAAATTTTGCACTCCAATCAGGCCGCAAAATAAATTTTGCACTCCAAAAAACCGCAAAATAAATTTTGCACTCCAATCAGGCCGCAAAATAAATTTTGCACTCCAATTCGCCGCGGCAAAATAAATTTGGAACGAAAATTGCGCCACGGCAAAATAAATTTTGCATAAAATCAAATTTGTACTTAGCTTCGCTGACCTTCGGTTCATTCAATCGGGAAACGCTATACCTTGTTGTTGAGCGAATGCCTCAGCCTCATAAAGTAATTCGCCATCTAAATTAAGTGTTTTTAACATGGGTTTATCCTTGTGAATCTTCGTAATGGACAGCATTTAAGTCATATAGGTAACCGGTAAATTACCAAAGATGAGGAAATAGAAGCTCTATAGAACTTGGAGACAGAGCTAATGTTATTGGTTGTCTCGCGGGTGCATTGACCAAACCAGCGTTTGACATTTGAAAAATAAGAGTACGTAAAGTTTTTTCACCCACATTCTGCCCTTTTTCTTTGAACATTTTTTGAATATCTGAACGTCGCTGCGGTCCTGATAGCAGCTTTCGATAAATATCACGCGCTTCAATTCTAATCTGAGGTAATCGTTTGCCAGTTGATGAAACTAATGCCCCTCGACTTCTCATTTCAAAATAAACATCAATCCGTTCATTCAGTTTTTGGGGTTCAAGCAATCCTAAAAAATATTTGACTTGATCCAAGGCAGTCTGGATAAAATATTCTGTAAATTTCAAAAGCCCTTTGTCAGATAAAATGCCTCTGCCATCATTAGAACCTTGTCGTTCCCTGTCCGCGCTGCTCAATGCCGCATAATAGGATTTAGTCTCTCGGCCGAATCCTCTAGACATAGACCAAAGTCCGTATCCGCCTAACCCAGCACAACGCATATAGTTATCCGTAAATAAACGGCCTACTCTACCGTTACCATCAAGAAATGGATGTATCCACATTAATCTATGATGAGAGGCTGCAGCTGCAAAATTCGCTCTATACCATGAATTTTTTTTGGATGGTAAATACGCTCAAACCAGCCAAGGAGTCGTATAACTTCTTCAGGTTCTGGGGGAATGTGTCTCCCAACCTTGACATCGCGATTTCTAAATTCACCGGGCGTTAATCGAATAATTTCACCGCTTTCAGGATTTTCAATCGCTAAAAATTTCTCAGGTAAATCGTCATAAAATGACTTATGTATGTTTTGTAAGAAAGTTGGCGTACAAATAACTTCTGAACAGAGCTCTGAATTAGCCAAACGAATTTGTACTTCTACATATTGCTTAATTTCTAACAAATCATCAGATGGCACACTCTGCTTTCCTGCCTCCTGTAGATGAAGTATTTCCGCCGGATGCGTTGGATTGCCCTCAATTTTATTACTATTAAAAAGAGTTAACCACCCATAATAGATAAATGATCGGTTTTCTAAGGCTATCAGGTAATTTTGCGTTTAGAATGGCATCAAGCTTATAAAGTTCAACAGCTAAATCTTGTAATTCACCTGATGCCTTAAGCTGTGTAATATAGGGAGTAATTGATGTCATTTTGCACCTCTAAGCGGATTTTGTTCATCTAAGCGACGTTTTGGAGCATCCCAGAGCAAAACTAAGTGATTGCCAATGTGTTTTTCACACTAAAGTTTTTGCGCGCAAAAACTGTATTTAGCGTAGCTTCCCTTCGGTTCACGCTAAAGTTTCGCGTGAAATCGTGAAAATGAATTTTCTTCTTCATCAAGTGCGTCGTTAGGTTTTTCATAAAATAACGTTGTAAATCCTGTCGCGTTTTTTCGCCAAAAATACCAGACGTTATTTGCCCATTTCCCGTCGTTGTAATGGGTAATATTTGTAAATTAGGCACGGGTTTTTCATAGAAAATAATACAAGACGTTATATTATTGCAAAGCCCATCACTTATTGATGATTATCTCATTTTTACCCATTCTCTCAAATGCTTATAGGGGGCAGGGAGAACGGTTGCATAACCTAAACGTATGGATGGGTCGGTACACATCTTAGTAATGTTTTTAACATCTTGTAATTCAGCACCTTCAATTTCTCTCACAACGATACCGCTTGGAATTTGATATTTAGGACGTTCATAATAACTCGCATAGTATCCTAAAATTTCAGGTATGATATGGATACCGCTAGTATCTGCCCATCCTTCTCTCTTTGGACTTATAGGTGGAAGCACACGAATACCACAATTTTTGATGAGAATAGTTTTGTTAGCAACATCAGCCGGTGCTTTGTCATACCAAACTTGTTTCCATTCATTTTTTTCAGCTATCTCAGCTAATTCAGAATCATATCTCGTGGCAAAAAACAGTATTGAACCTTCATTTGAAATATGAATGGCTATATATTCAGGATTATCATCCTTGGGTAATTGATGTTCATCACAAAACAGATATTCAGAATAGCTATGGGATGATTCTTTTTTCTGAAACCAGAATCTGTCCATCAAAATTCTTCTCTCGATAACTTCCTTTTTTATCATTAAGTTAGCTAAAATAACTCTGACTTCTGACACATCTTTGGCTTTTTTGCCCGTCTTATCTTCTTTTAACGTTTTATCCAAAATTTTTTGTTTAGCAATGGCATGATGTGGAATGTCTGTCAAAATGTCATCAATGACTGGTTTGGGATCGAAGTCATCTTTTCCTATATCTTTTTCTTCATCCACAAAAAATATAGGAAAACAGTCTTGAGGCTGTTCATTCATAAATATTTGAACAGACTCTTTAACGGTAGATTCGTTGCTTATGTCAATCTGTTTGATCTGAGTATCAACAGAAAACAGTCGGTTATCACTTGAGCAGAATTCCTGAAATATTTTGATAATGCTAAAGTCTGAGGCTTTACTTCTGGCATTAGCAAAAGCAATAGACAGTTCACAAGATTCTACTTGTTTTAAATGCTCAAGCATTTTGAGCATATCTTCATGCAATTGCGTTTTGCTAAGTTTTATTTTAGGGCTTGCAAGTTCTTTGAGAAGTGTCTTTTCTCTTATGTTTAGCCAGTTTGTAAAAGGGGGTTGTGCTAAAATAGCTAATACCTTTTTCAGGTAACTATTTTTGGCTTCATAAGGTTCATGTTCTTTGCCTATTGCCCAAGGCACATTTCCTTTTGTGTTTGCCCGTAATGGGCCTTTGTAAAGAATCTGCTGGTATTTATTTTCAATGGACTTGTAATAGGGAATTGAATAGTAATGATTATCACCTTTGTCACTGACATAACAAAGGCTCGGATCAGTTTTTTTCAGTGAACCAAACTGAGCTTTTTGATTTCTAAACGATGCTGCTCTCGATTTTAAAGCAACCAAGCTATTGCTCAAATGGTGTGGTATCACTTCCATTTTCTGAGTAACAAGCTCTTTTTTATGCTGTTTAGCAAAACTGTAGAAACCATCCATTGTTCTGATGCTACCTAAACCATGATAGCTAAATGCGCTACTGTTCAAAAGCAATTGCAAAATAATGCCATGATGTACTTGATTAACTTGAGTTGCTTGTAGATAGGGGGGAGGCGCATTTTTTGCCGTTAAAAAATACCAATTGTCATGCTTGTAGTTATCAGCATCTTCTCCTGCTCTCGCGGCAAGCGTCTCGTTACGATAAGCGGTATTGATGCTTTTATAAAAATTTTCGGCATCGTCGTTAGCAATAGACTTTGGGAGTACCCATATTTGAAAATTTTGATCAAATGCGGGTTTAATTTCAACATTAAATAAGTTGAAAGTTGCTTTTATTGTCATTTTGTCCTTAAAATTCATTATTGCTTCAGGATCGCCGTAAGCCATAAATCTCAATGTTAAAAGCGCAAATACCCTAACGGGCACTCATATATGGCTTTATTTCCTTAATTTGAAAGAAAATCAAGTTTTTTAATCCGTTTCAGTAACTGTTCCAAATGACTAAAATCTTGATTACGATTAGTTGTCAAAAAAGCAACATCAAAATCTTCCTTGTTATCGGTTGTTATTGTGGTTTCGCTACGACGCACACAAAATGATGGCATTTTGTCATAGAGATTGCCCCACCAATTTCTAGTGACGTAAACAAGCCTAAAGTTATTCTCTCCATAAAAATTTTGTACTTTCTGAAGCTTTTCCCGGGCTTTGTCAAGCATATCTGCCAGTTTTTTTTCATCTAAGTTATTAAAGGTTTGGTTTGAGTAAGATTTATTATCAATTAATAACTTGTGCTTAGGCACATAAATGTCAGCCACTTCAAATAGTTCCGCTGGCAATCTTTCTTCAACCCCATATCCTTGCATTTTCAGATAACGCTTTGTCTCTTCTTCGTCATAAGCAGGAATGGCAACATCGCGCATCATATCGGGTTTTAATACCCAGAGTGGCTCTTCTTTATCAGTACTTAGGGAGGTATCATTAGAGATATACTCTTGTCGCCTGACATTTTTATCAAATGTTCTTCTGGCATAGTAATATTTTCCTCTTTCTTCATCGACAGAAAAATAGAGTTCAACAATACGTTTGACATAAATTGGATATCTAATCGTTTGAAGTCTTTCAGCATTTTTAATGTCTGTGACGACAGAGGCGGGAAGTTGATAAAAAAATCCTTTAAAATCCCAGAAAATTTCACTGCCCTTAAATTCTTCATACATTGCCATAATATCAATGATTTGGGCAGAGATTTTGTTTGAATGTTCTCCATTCAACGCTGCCAGCATCACGGTATTTGACAAGGCTTGATGGTGAGCAAAAAATTCACGTAGTTTATGCCATAGATTTTGTATGGATGGTTGTTTGAGATTTTCTTTATCAAAACCCGCATTAACCAGTTTAGTCATGTAGTTGCCAACATTATCTTTGCTACGAGTTTCCGGTTTAACCTCTCGGCGCAATCCTTTCTGAGCATACTTCATCACTTGCTCAAATGTTTTGGTATATATCAGCTCTTGAATTCTATCAGGTTCTACTTGTTGTAGAGATTTAACTAATTTTTCACTTAGATAAATATCAGCTGTAGCGGGAATATTAAAACTTCTGTCCATTCTCCCAAGTGCTTGCATTGCACTATCCAACTGCGCAAGGTGATAAGCCTGTGTTTGTTTAACCACAGAAGAAACATTCATCCAAATTTCTTTATCTTTTGGATCAAGAACACCTTTTGCTAATAACCTAAAATTGGCATCGTTGGTTGCCACTAGAATATGAGACGCAGAAATATAGTTGGCTTCATTTATAATATAAGTTTTAGCGACTGATAACATAATATCAGACAGATCAATATCAATAGTGGGATTTTCTCCCTCAAAATATCGGAGTTCTTTTTTATCCCCCATGTACAACTCAAGATTTCTGGTTGTTCCATTGGCAAGGGCATTTTCAAAGGTTGTTTTAGGAATTGATAATTGCAAATTAGCACCGATAGAAATGGAATTATAAGCACTGGCAATAACAAATACTTTTGGTTTTTCAGTAGACAAAAGATGATCAATTATTTTTCTTTTTTGGTTATCGACTTTATTAGAAACCCTCTCAAGAATTTTTTGATCAATATTGCTTTCTTCTTCATGAGAGAAATTTTTAAAATCTTTAGCAACGACTTTTTGTGGTTCCTCCAAATCGACTTTAAGATCAATCTCTCGATTCTTAGCCCAAGAAAAAAATTCTTTAATCAGTTGAATAGCAATATCTGCATGCACACCACTATTACCTAAAAATAAAGCATAGCGTGGTACACCTCTATTTTTAAGCAAATTTTCCAGAAAACTAAGTACTACATGGAAAGGGTGTTCACCTTTTATCTTTATAAACCAGTCATCATGGCGAATAAAACGTTCTTCTATAAAAGCTTTAATCGTTTCGTTTATTTTAGGTGTAAGAATAGTAAATTCATGGTTATCTTCTCGGCGATATACGGGAGGGCAACTAGAGATAGTTGGTTTACCACGTTTGGTGTATTTATGATCAATAACCTTTTTCAGGGAATCTTGTTTTCGGTATTCTATGGGTAAATTAGCCTTCTTTTTTAACCATTGTAGATTGTGTGTTGTTAAGGGTGATTCAATACCGGCTGAGGCAGATACTAACAGCACTTTGTTTTTTAAGCTATCGTCTAATAAAGACACCAGCATACCTTCTGGCGTATCTTTGCAACTATGGATGGCTATATAATATTCTTCTTTTTCACGACTATAGGGCATAGCCATATATTCAAAACCAGTGAGATAAAAATGATCTAACGCATCGGTAAAGTCAGTGTTATTTTCTGCTGTTTTACGAAGCTTTCGCTCATTCAGCTTGTTACGAAAATATTCTAACTTGTTTCTGGAAGTTTCATTACTATCTACAAATAAATGATTGATAGCTAATTCAAAATAGTTAAGTTCATCATCTATTTTTTGAGTAGCCATTCTGAAGCCTTTGAAAAATCTCACTACAGGATTAATTCCCCGCGTCATATAATAAGTCGCCAGTGGAAATACTGAGTGCATTTGACTTGCTTTAAATTCAGGATAGTTATCAAACAAGTGAAGACTGGCAATGATAGTAGCGAGCGCCGCTTGTTGTGAGGCCTGATAGGCGATAATCCGATTAGGAAATAAATCACTGAAAAAAGTATCAGTCGATTGCAAAATGCGCTCTATGTTTTTATCGGTTTCACCTTTGAACTGTACCAATTGATTGTCGCCAAAAATCCGAATTTTTCCGTTGCTCACACGAATATACAATTGTTCGATTTGAGCCAACGCATCTTGTATATTTTGTTGCTGTTGTTGAATAATGTCGTGCGTTTGTCCTTTTTTATCATATTCAAGCCCAGCTAGGGTTTTATAAAGTTGGGGCTGAAAGTTATGGTATAAGTAAGCCACATATTCTGTAAGATTAATGTGCAAACTGGCATCATGGATTTTATTCCACAGCGTATTAAAGCCAGCCGTACTTTCTTCCATTAAAAAAACGGTATCTTTAATGGGTTTCAGATGCCCTGTTTTTTGAGAAACCCAAGGAGAATAAAATTCATGGACATATTTTTGTTTGTGATTCAGCCGATAGGTATTATATCCATAAAACAGTTTGTCATAAGTTGAAAATATAACAGTTACTCTAGCTTTAGTCGCTTCAAACATAGCCTTACCAATATGCATAAACTGACATTGTTGGCACTCTTGAGGCTTTGTATCATTTTCTTTCACTTGTTGTTCAATAAAAACTTTACAAAGTTGCCGCAACTGACTTCTCTGTTCACTGATGATTTTCCCAGTTTGTGAATCTCCATTATCGTTAGAAGCCAATGACTCCATACCATCAAGTATTTGTTCAGCTTTTTTTGAGTGATCTGAATGATCGTTTATGTGGGGACAAGTTTGTGGTAAATAAACTTCTTGCGATTTAGCCATATCAATAACGCTACTGGCTTTGATAAGGGCGACATGATGCTTGTTTAAGTTATTTTTTGTCAAATGCGTTTCTATGTCATCCCTGATTTTATCTAGGTGACGATGTTGAGGTGCAACTAACAAAATAGTTAGGCGCGGCAATTTTTTATGTTGTATAAGTTTTTCAATAGCCGTAATAATTTCCTTTGTCATGTAATGGGTTTTACCTAAGCCAGTAGGCCCATTTTCCACACCACACCAAGGCACAGATTGCTCATCATTAAGTGCTTTATGGAAAAAACGGGACAATTCTTGCTCTTCTGGTTTTGAATATTTAAATGATTCTAATTTCATGCATGAACTGTCGCTATTTTCGGAGGCTGAACTTGAATTATTTTTGTTGACTACTGGCATCTCTTGCGGCGTTTCTTGCTTTGCATTAGCCCATGAAGTCGTTTTGTATTTGCCATTTTGCCAATCTTTATTAAAACTCTGGCACCATGTAACGTTTTCATTCAATAGCCCTTGTTTTGCCAATTGCAAAAAGATGGCATCTGGTTTTCTCTCATTGAAATCAGTTGCAATTGCATAGCAAAAATCAAAAGGTGATTGATCTTTTTGCAGCGCATCGTTGGCAAAATCCTGAAGTTTTTCCTCTTCTGGGTTTGTCCAGTGTTTTTTATGATTTGAAGGAGTGGTTGAGTTCATAGTGTAACTGTTATATCAGAAAGTTAGCCAATTGATATTATTCTAAACCTGACAGGTTTTAAAAACCTGTCAGGTTTGACCATGATTGATAAATTAAAACAAACGATTTGCGCGATGCATTAGCTGAAACTCGCTTTTTTGGACTGGCTGAACTGATGGCTCATCAGAGAATGATATATCAGTGTTGTTGGAAACAATATCAGACAGTAAACGATACAGTATTTCCGAACTCCTTTTGATATGGGGCATGGGTGCGCCCTCATTTTGTCCGTGGTAATTCACAGGTGGGCCCATGTCTTCATCAAAAAGTGGGCCGGCTGCTAATAATTGTGGATGCCCTTTTGCATCTGTGCCACCGCCAATCGCGAGACGCGGACAATCTCTTCCTTCAACGGCGCGAAAGGCCTCATTCAGGAGTTGAAACGCTTCATTGGTGTCGGGATTGCGTACATCCGGTGAGATGACCATTTTAGTTTTCAATTGAATCTGAGCACCCGGATAAGCTTTGGAAAAGCGATCCATCAGTTGCTCAAAGACATATTGGAAGCGACTATTGCCTTCAAATAAACCTTCTGTTTCGCCATCCCAACCCTGACTGTGATGCCCTATCGCATAACGTATATCCATTTCGAGGGTGATTTCTTGCTTGTCGGTGTCGGTGACGAATTTGGTCAGGGCGTAAGTTGTCCCAATTTCAAACACATTATCTTCAGCCTTCAGCAATTCAGGATGGTTTTCGCCAAATGCCTTCGTTCCCCATCCCCAAGTCATCAATTGGGTCATTCGACTAATCTCATTGCTGGCCAGTTTGTTGTCGTGAACCAAGTGGGTGAGAAAGTTGGCTAATGAAACCAATGGATTCGCGCCATTCCGTCGATTGATATCGGGTGCTGAACCATGTTGAGCCCCTGCCACTTTAGTGGTTAGCGAAACACGATTTTCGTCATCAACGCCTGAAACGGTTAAATCGGCGGCGCGATAGTAGGGATCGTCAAAGCGGTAGCTTCTATAAAACGATTTAATCCCTTGAGCAAATTGAGTGGCTAATGCTTTAGATTTAGCCTTAATCACAGCAGTGGCGGTATCTGGAATCTGGTTGACAGGCGCTGTTGAAGTGTTGAGACTTTCGATCCATAAGTCTCCATTTGCTAGGTTGGTATACGGTAAGGAAAAAGCGGGACTTTCAATCCCCTTTTCAGCACGAACGCACCACATGGCATCAAAGACAATCCCAAAATCGGGTACCTGTGTCTGTTCATCTTCAAGGTAATGGGGGGTTGCCATATCGGTTTCTTCTGAGGTATCGAAGATTAATTCTAGGGTGTAGTCATTCAACAGTTCTGGCTGACTATCAAATTGTTTTGCTAAGGCCCGTAGGACAATAAAAGTGCTAACAGCTGGCCCTTTGTCATCAAGGGCACCGCGCCCTACGAGAAAGTCCATGTCTTCGCCCAAGTATTCACGCTTTTCTACGCGAGGTTCGAAAGGCTGCCACCAATCACTTTGACTGGCAGGTACGGTATCAACATGGGTAAGCAGCGCCACTTTTTGTGGCCCTTCACCTAACCGTAAACCAAATAGCCAGTAAGGCTTACCCTCGACTGTCTTGGTCCAATTGAAAGGAGACAGGGTGAGGTTTTGTTGTGTGCTGTTAAACATCTCTGCCCAGTTTTGCAAACAGGTTTGAGTCGTTTCGATATTCTCAATCACTTCTTCTTCAGACAAGTCGCCATCACGGTAAGTGGGTATTTTGACAAGGGCACTGGTTTCGCTTTGAAACAAAGCATCCCAAGACTGGCTAATGCTTTGATGGCGAAGAGCAAGTGGTGTGGTTGGAGACACGATGTTGCAAGGGGTTGTCTCCCCTTCTCCTGCCTTGTTCACTGGCCCAGCGTGTGCTGCAGCCATCCCAGAAGTCAAGACAATCAATAAGGTGTTTCGTAATGCGATGCCATAAGTTGAGCGTCGCAAACGTTGAACATACGTCATTAAGGTTTTCTCCTTTTTTTAGTGGATTGATAATAGACTTGTCCGTAAATACCATTTTTGCTAATAAAAACAAATCGTTAAATTCACAAAACCTTTATTTTCAGACAATTCTAATATTGATTTGATTCATGAAAAAATCAAATCAGCAGTTATGACAAAAATGTCGAGTTTATATTAGCCACGGAAACACACAGAATAACACAGAAATATTTCGTGTATTTCCGTGTATTTCCGTGGCAAAGATTAGGCATCCTTGTGGATGCGCCTTAATCACGGTTTTATTTCATAAGTTTTTGTTAGAATGGATAAAATGACATCAGGGTTACTCTGTTTTTGCAACAAAATTTGACCGAGTTGTTTATTGAGTTGTTGTGACAGGGTTTTAGCGTTTGTTGAGTTTTTGTGTTTAAACGCTTTTGGTAAAGCTTCTTCTACTATTGATAAATCACTGGCGTTGTCTACTAACAAGGCTACGATTAATCTTTTACCCGGTGATTTTGCGACAATTTCAAAGCCTGAAAGCGGATCGGGTATTGTGAATACTTTTCCCGCTTTGACGTAGCCTGGTAAGGTATATCGATTGGGAAACAGGCGCGTTAATGTTTTTTCTGTATCCAGATGACTGGCATCCAATACGAGTAAGTGTCCATTTCGCTGACTGCTTACCTGTACTCGCATCTTTTGTTCCTGTTTAAGCGTGTATGGCACAATGTCAATCTGTAAATCGTTATTTAAACGGGATTCTATCGATTCAGGTATTGAAGGAGCAGTCATTGCACTCCAAAGCCGAATATCCTGATCTAACAAACTCGGTTTGATGTTCAGTTGTGGTGTTAATCCATCTGGACATTGGTATGGCCTCACTTTGCAGTAGGTATGCGATTCACGGCGCATGTAGTCTAACAATTCCCGATGACTGACTTTGCCATCATCATTGCTGTCTGCATGATTATCTTCAATCCCCTGAATAAAGCGGCGCGTGAAGACACCGGTATGCGGGTAAACACTGGTATCAACGACAGCCACTTGATGAGTCGCTACCGCAGTATAAGACACAACATGTTCTTGAGTTTTGATGAAACCCTCTTTTTTCAAGTCATGATTTGCGGTTTGACGTTTCGGCTGAACTTTAAAAATCGGCACTTTGATAGTGGGATCAGGATGATCCCGAAATGAGATGCTTTTGGCCATCGTGCCAGAGTGACTTGCGTCAATAATGATTGTGACTTGACGCGCCTTTAATTGTTCCAAACGCAGGTTCATCTCATCATCAAGAATCAAGTCCCTTTTTAAGCGAGTGCTATTGAATGGACACAAGGCCTCATCATAACGGTCAATTTCATCATGGCTCCTATCTCTCACGTAGGTGCCATGTCCACTATAATAGAACAACACCTTGTCGCCGGGTTGAGTCCCTCTAATCAGCCAACTATCAAATACCCTCAAAATATCTGATTTAGTCGCTTCATGATTAATTAAGGTGCGAATTTGTGTGGGTTGGTAATGCCAGTTAGCTTGAAGAAATTGTGTCATGTTGATGACATCTTGTTTACTACCGGTAAGCGAATTGATCTGTTGATATTCGTCAATACCGACTAATAAGGCACGATTCTCAGCATGAGCCACCGTCATCACAATCATAAAACACAGTAGGATGCTTGAGGTTTTTTTGACAATCACATTTTTTTCCTTAAGTTGTAGGGTGGGCAACGTGTTGCCCACCAATCTTATTAAACCAGTAAGTCAGCGACAGCTTCACATTCTTGTTCAAGTTCATGTTGTGTTGCGAGTAGCTGTTTGTGGTCAAATTTGTCTATTTCTAAACCTTGCACAATGTTTATTTGACCGTTTTGGGTTGTCACTGGGAAGGAATAAATTAATCCTTCAGGAATGTTGTAGCTACCATCGCTGGGAATAGCCATGCTCGTCCATTCATCAGTACCCCTTACCCAGTCACGCATATGTGACATAGCTGCAAAAGCAGCCGAGGCGGCACTGGATTTACCGCCGCGTACTTTAATAATTTCAGAGCCACGTTTTTGTACCAGTGGTATAAATTCATTGACGATCCAGTCTTGCTCAACTAAGGATTTTGCAGGTTGACCATTGATGGTGGCGTGGCTGATATCGGGATATTGTGTGGTGGAGTGATTGCCCCAAATGATCACATTTTTAACAGCGGTAATTTTGACACCGGTTTTTTCTGCCAATTGGCTAACAGCACGGTTATGATCGAGACGCATCATGGAACTAAATTGTTTTAGTTCTAAATCTGGTGCAGAGTGCATGGTAATGTAGGCGTTGGTATTGGCCGGGTTGCCGACGATGAGTACTTTGACATCACGGCTGGCAAAGTCATTGAGTGCTTTACCTTGTTCAGTGAAGATTTCACCGTTGATTTTCAATAAATCGCTTCTTTCCATCCCGGGGCCGCGTGGTTTAGCACCGACCAGTAAAGCGTAGTCTACATCGCTAAAGGCAATATTGACATCGTCTGTCATGACAATGTCTTCTAACAATGGGTAGGCGCAATCGTGTAATTCCATGACAACACCTTTTAAGGCCTCTAATGCGGCCGGTACTTCTAGCAGATGTAAAATGACGGGCTGATCTTGTCCAAGCATTTCTCCTGAAGCAATGCGGAAGACTAAGGAATAAGCAATTTGACCGGCTCCACCGGTGATAGCGACACGTACTGGTTTTTTCATAACTAACAGTCCTTTCTATGAAAGATAAACGAAATACCCCAACCCCCTGTTTTTAAAAGCTTAAACAAGCCATAAGGAGGTTGAATTACGTTCCATAATATAGTTTGAATTTGCAAACGATATTAGGAAATGTAGACCTAGACAAACTAAATATCTGTCAATTCGATATTTAATCAAGTTGTTGCGAAGCAATTTCAATCCATTGCTTTTGAACTTTACGAACATTTTTGGGCAGGTGTTTAGCGCGTTTTATAATCTCGTTAAACAAACTCTGCGCTTTTTCAGTCTGGCCTTGTTTTTTAAGCAATAATGCGTAGCGACATTTCGCTTCATAACCTGAATAATAGGAAGCGACGACTTCATATTCTTCTAAAGCGGCTTCGTTTTCTTGCAAGGCTTCGAGGGTGCGGGCAAATAAGAGATGGCCGTCTGGTGATTTAAACTTTGGATTGGTTTCAATTAAGCGGTTCAAAGTTTCTTTTGTTTTAATATAATCACCCTGTAAAAATAAGGCTGTTGCAAGGCCTAACATGATGTTCGGATCGTCTTGATAGATGCCGCTCAAGGCAGTGCTATATAATTCAATGGCTTGTTCATATAATTCTGCTGCAACACATTCTTGCGCTAATTTTACCCGGTTTTCAACATTGTCAGAGATTTCTAAATTGGTTGTCAAGCGTTTTAATTCGCTTTGTGGATCAATGGTTTTAAACACTCGTGTTGTGGCCTTTCTGCTAGTGCGACTGCTGCGTAATTCGGGTAAGATTTCTGCGAAAAAATAAACGATACATCCTAACATCGAAAAAATCAGGATGATCCAAAGCCACATTCTATCACGTCCCGTTTTGATAACATGGACGGCAAAGGCGATTTGAATCAATAATGATAATATCAGAAATATTGGCATGATCGGTTTCTCAAGGAACTCAGTAAATCAACCACAAGGATCCTTTTATTGAATAAAAGGATAGACCGCTGATTTAAGGGATTGTCCTAATTGACGTTGATTAATTATCAGTATGAATCAGTATCTAACCTAATCAATTTGGGGTGTTGCCCTACGATTTGGGCAAGTTGATAAGTGCCAGCGACTATGATTCTCGATTCTCTAATCAATGTGCCATTTTTATTTTAGTGTATAATTGTTTCATGCCAAATTAAGGCGTGATTTGTGATTTGTGATTCGTAAGTTGCAAATTGCAAATTATAGCATTTTAATTAATAGACTTGTCCAAAAATAAGGGGTTTGTGAATGGTGTTTTTATTAGGCAAAAATTTATTGATGGACAAGTCTAATTTTTCTTTTTAACACAGAGAATACAGAGTACCACAGAGTACCACAGAGCATAAGTATAAGATTTTTATATCTTATTTTATAAAACGCTACTGTGTGTGTTTTCGTCCCTAGAATTTGAAAACGGGATAGGTGGTAAGCTTTCAAGTCAGTCATTCTTTAAAAGTGTTTCGTGATTTGCTAATATATCCTCACATTTTGAGAATGTGACAACGATTTTAGGCGTATTGACTCATCTTAGCAAATGTCATAGAGAATTTGAATTTTGCAATTCGCAATTCATTAGCTAGAACAAACATGCCGGTTCGCCACTACAAATCAAGAGATGAATTAAGGAGGCTCTTGCAAAACCATTAAGCAGAAACGATAAAACAATCAAGACGTTGATACGCCTTTCAGTCGTTGATTTGCGGGGGCACGTCGGCGTTTTGCAAGTTCCTCTTATTAATTCTTTTATATAGTGTAGCTTCCCTACGGTTCATAATTAGCTACGCTTAACGAAGTTTCGTTCTACCTACTTAAGTTTAATTAAGGCGTTTTTAATATGCGTGACAAAATTAGATTAGTCTCATCCGCGAAAACAGGGCATTTTTATACCACGACTAAAAATAAGCGTAATACACCTGATAAATTGGTGATCAAAAAATTTGATCCCGTTATACGCAAGCATGTGGAATACAAAGAAGCTAAAATCAAATAACTCACACAGATAACCCTAAAGGAGCGTTCGTATATGCCCATTATTAAAATGATCGATTTAGATATCAAAGGTAAACGTGTTCTCATTCGTGAAGATTTGAATGTGCCCTTGAAAGATGGCAAAGTGGCAAGCGATGTGCGTATAAAGGCCTCTTTGCCCACCATTAAACATGCGATGGAGGCCGGTGCTCAAGTGATGTTGATGTCTCACTTAGGTCGTCCCAAGGAAGGCGAGTTTGATCCCAAAGCCTCTCTGGCACCTGTGGCCGAGCATTTGGAAAAGTTGTTGGGTAAGCCAGTGAAATTGGTCAAAGATTGGTTAGATGGGATAGACATGGCCGCCGGTGAGGTGGTGTTGTGTGAAAATGTGCGCTTTAATAAGGGCGAGAAAAAGAATGATGATGAGTTGTCTAAAAAAATGGCTGCTTTGTGTGATGTGTATGTGATGGATGCTTTTGGCACGTCGCACCGTGCCCAAGCTTCAACGCATGGCGTGGCGAAATATGCGCCTGTGGCCTGTGCCGGACCTTTGCTCGCGGGTGAATTAGAGGCATTGGGTAAAGCTTTAGATAATCCAGCGCGTCCGATGGTGGCTATTGTCGGCGGCTCTAAAGTGTCTACTAAATTGACCGTGTTAGAATCGCTGTCTAAAGTGGTTGATCAATTGATCGTTGGTGGTGGCATTGCGAATACTTTTATCGCAGCTGCCGGTCACAATGTGGGTAAATCTTTGTATGAAGCTGATTTGATTGAAGAAGCTAAGAAACTGACGGCGGCAGCACAAGCACGGGGTGGCGATATTCCTGTACCAACTGATATTGTTGTTGGCACCGTGAGTCCTTTTGAACAGGAAGATGCAAAAGCGACTTTGAAGGCCGTCAATGAAGCGACTGATGATGAGATGATTTTTGATGTTGGCCCTGAAACCTCTGCCAAATTTGCTGAAATTCTGAAAAAAGCAGGCACGATTGTTTGGAACGGCCCAGTAGGGGTGTTTGAATACGATCAATTTGGAGCCGGAACGAAAGCTTTGTCAGAGGCCATTGCTTCAAGTAGCGCCTTTTCGATTGCTGGCGGCGGTGATACCTTGGCGGCAGTGGATAAATATGGCGTGGTTAAACAAGTGTCATACATTTCAACTGGCGGGGGTGCTTTCTTAGAATTTTTAGAAGGCAAGAAATTGCCGGCCGTAGCGATTCTTGAGGAACGGGGAAATTAATCAGTTATCAGTATCAGTTATCAGTTCCACCGAAGGTCAGCGAAGCTAAATACCGTTTTGCGCGCAAAACTTTTGCGTGGAACCGAAGGGAAGCTACGCTAAATCAGTTATCAATGAACACTGAAATCCTATAGTTTATTCGATAATATGTAGGGGTCAATAGGATGAACCACAGAAAATAAGTGGGCTTTCATAGCTATATATATAATAAAAACCGATAGAACGCTGATTGCACAGATTATGGCCTGATTGACGCTGATTAATTAAATTAATCATTTCAACATCAAACTTCCCACTACAGTCTGTTCGATAATCTGTTGACTATACTTTGGTGGGCAACAAAAACACGTTTCGCGCCAAAAGTTTTGCGCGCAAAACTTTTTTTGCTACCCCACCCTACATAACTTTTTAATGAAGAGGGTGGGCAACAAAAACACGTTACCCACCATTTCACGCTTAAGTTTCGCTTCGCGAAACTTAAGCGTGAAATACATAAAATTTTAATTTATGACCAGATGCAGTATAAATGGGGTAAGCTGTTCACTGATAACTGATAACTGATAACTGATAACGACATGTTCCGAAGAACTAAAATCATCGCCACGCTTGGGCCAGCAACTGATGATCCCACAATGTTGGAGAAAATTATCCAAGCGGGTGTTGATGTTGTGCGCCTGAATTTTTCTCATCAAACGCCTGAAATTCATCAAAAACGGTTAGCCGCTTTACGTGAGTGTGCCAGTACACACGGGCGCACTATTGGTGCGATTGTCGATTTGCAAGGGCCTAAAATTCGTATCGAAAGCTTTCGCGAGGGATATATTGTTCTCAAGGAAGGTGATCCTTTTATATTGGATGCCGCTTTAGCGAACCATGCTGGCAATCAACAAGCGGTAGGTATCACTTATAAACAATTGCCTCAAGATGTACTTAAGGGGGATACTTTATTATTGGACGATGGCCGAATTGTGTTGGCCGTTATTAAGGTTGTCGAGACGCAAATCCAGTGTGAAGTGATTGTCGGGGGCAAACTGTCTAATAATAAAGGCATTAATCGTCAAGGAGGCGGTTTATCGGCTAATGCCTTGACTTATAAAGATCGGGCTGATATTGCCACGGCTGCCGCGATGCATGTAGACTACATAGCCGTTTCGTTTCCGCGTTGTGCTGAGGATATTCATGAAGCCCGTGAATTGTTAGAAGCCGCTGGAGGCAATAGTGGCATTATTGCTAAAATAGAACGCGCCGAGGCGCTGACTAATCATGAAGAAATTATAAAAGCGGCCGATGCCATTATGGTCGCCCGTGGTGATTTGGGCGTAGAAATTGGCGATGCCAATTTACCCCCAGCGCAAAAGTTATTGATTCAAAAGGCGCGTGATTTAAATAAAATCGTCATTACCGCGACTCAAATGATGGAATCAATGATAGACAGTCCGATTCCAACGCGTGCTGAAGTCTCTGATGTCGCGAATGCGGTATTTGATGGCACGGATGCCGTGATGTTGTCAGCGGAAACCGCAGCAGGGCAATATCCTGATAAAACAGTGATTTCTATGGATAGGGTTTGTCGACAGGCTGAAAAACAACCGAGTATACGGATATCCAATCACCGTCTGACCAATCAATTTAGGCGTATTGATGAAGCGGCGGCGATGGCCACCATGTACACGGCGAATCATCTCAACATTCAGGCTATTGCCGCACTGACAGAATCGGGTTCAACGCCTTTATGGATGTCACGTATTAATTCGGGCATACCCATTTTTGCTTTATCGCACCATAAAAGTACCTGTAGTAAAGTCACACTCTATCGAGGTGTCTATCCCATTGAATTTACTTCATTTTCTTTAGATGCGTTACAAGTCAATCAGCTCATGATATCTAAATTACTACAGCGCGGTTTCATCAGTGAAGGTGATTTAGTGATTATTACAAAAGGTGACTTGAAAGGGATTTCAGGTGGCACCAATTCGATGAAAATTGTTTGTGTTGGTGAGGGTATCATAACAAGCGTTGATTAAAAGTTTCTTGATTTTAACAACTATAAGGATTGTTTAGAATAACGGATAAAAAACCTTGCGATAAGGGAGTGCAAACTATTAGTTTGCGAGAAGGGATTCATTTGTTCATAAAGGTTCTTATTTTTGGGTACTTACTTACTCAAAAATAAAAAAATAAACGCACGCAATAGACGCTAAAGGACGCTAAAGAGGTCTTAAAAATATTGCCCTTTTGCACGCAAAAACTTTTGCGTTCTTTTGCGTCTTCTGCGTTATTTTTCAGCGTTTTTTGAGGGCACTATTTTCTTTCGCCCCCTTCAGATAGATAATATTTAACTTTTTTTCTTATTAACCAATCCAGAGGAAAACTTTATGCTTATTTCTATGCGTCAACTGCTCGATCATGCAGCAGAAAATGGTTACGGTTTACCTGCCTTCAATGTTAATAATATGGAACAAGTCCATGCTATCATGCAAGCTGCTGACGCAACAGATAGTCCAGTCATTATGCAAGGTTCAGCCGGAGCTCGTTCTTATGCTGGTGAACCGTTTCTACGTCATTTGATTTCCGCCGCGATAGAAATGTATCCACATATCCCTATCGTGATGCACCAAGATCATGGTTCTGAACCGGCCGTGTGTTTGCGTTCCATACAAAGCGGGTTCAGTTCCGTGATGATGGATGGCTCTTTAATGGCGGATATGAAAACGCCTTCCAGTTTTGAGTACAATGTCGAAGTCACCAAAACAGTGGTTAATATGGCACATGCTGGCGGCGTGTCGGTTGAAGGTGAACTGGGTTGCTTAGGTTCCTTGGAAACAGGCGAAATGGGTGAAGAAGATGGGCATGGTGCAGAAGGCAAATTGTCCATGGATCAATTATTAACTGATCCAGAACAAGCCGCTGATTTTGTTAAGCAAACCGGTGTTGATGCCCTCGCTATCGCAATTGGTACCAGTCACGGTGCTTACAAATTCACTCGCCCACCGACTGGGGACATTTTAGCCATTGAGCGCGTCAAAGAAATCCATGCCCGTATTCCAGACACCCATTTAGTCATGCACGGTTCCTCTTCAGTGCCACAAGAATGGTTAGCCATCATCAACAATTATGGTGGTGAGATGGGGCAAACTTACGGTGTGCCTGTAGAAGAAATCGTCGAAGGGATCAAGCATGGTGTGCATAAAGTCAACATTGACACCGACTTGCGTATGGCTTCCACCGGTGCCATCCGTAAATTCTTAACTGAACAACCGTCCGTATTTGATCCCCGCAAATTTCTCAAAGAAGCCACTAAGGGCATGATGGGCATCTGCAAAGGCCGTTACGAAGCTTTTGGTTGCGCCGGCATGGCTTCCAAAATCAAACCGGTTTCTTTAGAGGATATGTTTAATCGTTATAAAAGCGGTGACTTGGATCCGCGTGTAAAGTAAATAGCCGGTAGGCGTTACCCTTTTCACCCTGAAAACGGTGGGCAATAGCCCACCTGATATTTATTTCAGATAATGACGACAAAAGGCTGAAATGCTTGGAGAAAATTAAATGACTGAAACCCCCCATAAACTGATTTTACTTGGATCAATCAAGGAAGGATTTGATACCGAAATCGCCCATGAAAAACTCGCCATTGTTTTTGATATCGATCTGAAAAAAGTACCTAAATTATTAAAAAAACCGACTGTCATTAGAAAAAATTTAACCCCTGAAACCGCGTATCGCTATAAAACAGGCTTAGACAAAATCGGTGTGTTATGCCATATCAGCCCTCCACTTGAAAAATGACTGAAAATCCAACCTAGCCCAAAAGAAGCTTTCTGATGACAGATAACGTTTATAAAATCGTCTTACTTGGAAAAATTGCGGACGGATTTGATGCCGCAATCGCCCATGATCAATTGGCGACTATTTTTAATATTGATATCAAAAAGATACCCAAATTATTAAAGAAACCAATTGTTATTAGGACAAATTTAAAGCGTGATGCCGCGCTGCGATATCAAATTGGATTAGAAAAAATAGGCATCTTATGTGACATCATTCCACCCCTAAACTCCCCTCCCATCAACACCGAACCTGATATTATTATTGAAGACACCGCAAAACCCATCATTGATGAAACTGAAACCTTTACACTGCTTGATCTTGAAAAGCAAAAAACACTGATTCTTGATGGCGAAAATTTGCGCGTCATTAATATAAAAATGCCTTTCAGTTCAATCATGATATTTCTGATTAAAGGGCTATTCGCCGCTATCGTCACGATAATGATTTTTGGCGGGATAGGTTATGTGATATGGTTTTTTATGGGTACACAAATCAGCGATTTTATACAACAATCGCTTCAATTTATGAAAGGTTTATAAAAAAATGGAAGATGAAAATCAACACGTTGTGATTACCGATATTAAAATGCCCTTTTTTTCGATGGTCGTTTTTATGATTAAATGGGTATTTGCCATGATTCCTGCCCTCCTCATTGCAGCAGCCTTATTCTTTGGTGTCACAATATTAGTCAGTATGTTTAACGTCAAAGAAATGTTGGGCGGGTTTGTACCCTAAATCAATGATCAATGATCAAAGATCAATTATCTGTCTTACCTTCCCTAGCACCTATCCGTTTTCAAATTCGATGGTATAAAATACACACATTGATATTGTATTTTATATCACAATTCAGCCACTTCTGGTCAATTTATTTATAAATACATTTATAAATTCAATATGTTATGAGTGAACGGGAATGGCTGACATTTCTGATTTGTTATACCTTTGTACTTTAGGAATATCCAAAAAATAAATTATCCCAGTGTGTTTTGTAGGGGCCGGTAACGTGTTTTTAAAGCCCACCATTCAAATCAAGATAGGGCGGGTATAGCGTTTCCCGATTGAATGAAGTACAAATCATTATCGTTCCAAATTTATTTTGCGGCCTTCTTTTCGTTCCAAATTTATTTTGCGGCTCGATTTTCTTAATATAACTGTACGTAATGAGATCGGGAAACGCTATAACGGGTTTTTAAAGCCCACCATTCCCTCACCCGACACCGGCTTTAATTTTTTGCCCCCGTTTTTGCACGCAAAAACTTTTGCTGGCATTTGGGATAATTATTTTTTTTGGACTTCCTTATTCAGCAATAGAGCAGGCTAAAATGGATGTGCTATTTAATGCTGATGAGCAAGTCGCATCCCATTATGGCCCAACAAAAGATTATGATTTTTTTCGTCTAACAGGCCTCTCTTCCAATCAAGAAACGCGCCAAATGGACCCATTAGCTAGAATCACCGTCGCTTGCGCTCATTTAGTCTTGCAACAAGAACAAAACATCAATAAAGAACAAACGGGCATTTTTTGGGGAGGCGGTTTTGGATGTCAAGTGTCTAATCAATCCTTTATTGATAGTCTGATAGAACACGGCTCTCGCTTTGTCAAGCCGATTGTGTTTCGTAACACCGCGTCTAATGCACCAGCCGGTCATTTAGCCATTAATTTTGCGCTCACCGGAATGAATATTGTGTTTAATAGCGGTATGGTCAGCGGTGCCCAAGCCTTAGCCTTGGCTTTCCATGAACTGCACAGTGGTGAAAGTGAAGTCATTTTAACCGGAGCAAGCGATTGCTGTACCCCATTATTAGTAGAACGTTATCGGCAACAAACGCAACAAAATAGGGTATCCAACCCCATCCCTTTGCTTGATGGTGCCATGATAGGTGTGTTGGGGCTTGGAGAAATAACCACGCCGGGTTGGCATCTCTTAGCCGTCAATTTAGGTCGTCTTTCTGCATCTGCGCCTTCTCGTACCCTAACGGCTCTCATTGAGGATTGCCTCGTTCGTGCGGGTATTGATTTTGAACAAGTTGCTCATGTACTCCTTAATGCTGGAGAAAGTGCCTATTGGAACCGTAGTTCAGAACAGCAAACGCTTAATCAAGTCATTGAAATATTAAGTGAAATATTACCTGTTCACGTCGAGAATACAGCAGTCGTACCCATGTTAGCCTTGGCCCAAGCATTACAAAACTTACCTAAATCAATACCACCTCAGTTATTTTGTCCAGAAGCCCAAAAGATAAAAAATTGTTCAAATAATGGCTATTTTATTTTCTGCACAGTTGGACATGACGAAAATGCCGTTATTTTAGTTTTAAACTATATACACAACTGAAAATAAAAAAACAGGCTAAAATCATTAATGACTCAAGCTGCGAAAACTTTAGAAGGAAAATACGCTATCGTAACCGGTGCGTCTGGTTCAATTGGTTCTAAAATTGCGCTCGCGTTGGCTCATCAAGGGGCAAATCTTGCCCTGCTTTATTATAAAAATGACAAACGTATTCGCAAAATCGCGCAAAAAATAGAGCAAATGGGAACAGAAGTTGTCGTTCTTGGTGCTGATGCCAGAGAACCTGAACAAGTACAAACCAGCATTGCAGAAATAGAACGTCATTTTCCAAAAATTGATATTCTCGTTAATAATCATGGTGTTGCTCGTGATGGATTATTAATAACGATGAGAGAGCAAGATTGGGATAACGTGATAGAAACTAACTTATCGGGAACCCTGTATTTTTGTCAAGCGGTAGTGCCAAATATGGTCAAGCATCAATTTGGTCGTATTATCAATATTGCTTCTGTGACCGGTTTAATCCCGCAAAAAATGCGGACTAATTATGGGGCCAGCAAACGTGGCATGATTGCTTTAACACGTTCCTTATCTTATGCCTTAGCTGGTAAAGGTATTTTAATCAATGCCATTGCGCCTCAAGTGATTAAAGGGGGCATTTCCAAAGATATTGCTTTTAAAGAGTCTAAAATGATAAAAGAAATTACCCCCTTATCGCGTTTTGGTTTGCCAGAAGAAGTCGCCGAAGTGGTCACGTTTTTAGCGAGTGAGCAAACCTCTTATATGACTGGTAGTGTGATTAACATTTCAGGTGGACTAGCAACATGGATTTAGGTATTTCATACGCCCAAACCGAAAACCCGATCAATAGTGTATTGATTCATGCCGAAGGCACTTTAGGTGAACGACTGATTTCTTTGCTCAATGCGCGAGGTGTGAATACCTTGTTTCAGCAAAATCCGAGTAAAACACCTTGGAAAGCTGAAGAAATAGAGGCCTTCATGCAAAAAGTCATTCAGTTTGCCAAACAACATGGGGGACTGAATAGTTTTGTCTATTTATTACCTATCTTGCCACGAGATACGATTTTTGATACCAAACTCAGTGAGAATTGGTCATTGGCAATGGATTATTTACGTGAAGCGTTTTTATTCTATCGACAAGCGACCAAGCTACTGGTTTCACAACGTCAGGGTTGCTTGATGACCGTTGCCTTTGGGATGGGGGCGCGAGGCCATGAAAATATGATCAGTATGTCTGTGGTTGCTGAAGCCATCACGGGTATGAATACCTGCCTGACTGCTGAAGTCATGAAGCAAAATGTACGAATCAATACGCTCTATTATGGTTTAATTGAAGAAGCCGACTATGATCCTGAAACACGTCAAGGGCTTCATCACTTTTGTAAACTATTAGATATTCCGCGTGTGGGTCAGGCTGAAGATATTGCGACTTGGATTCATTTATTAAGCACCGAAGAAGGCAGTTTTATCAATGGTCAAGTGATTAAGATCAATGGAGGGCTTTTATGACACAAGCGGTTGCGGATGTTCAAATACCGGCATGCAACTTACTGGCTGGCAAAAAGGTATTTATCACCGGCGGCACACGAGGAATCGGTCGAGCGATTTGTACCCTGTTTGCACAACAAGGTGCTGATATTGCCTTCAATTACAAGAGTAATGAACAAGCGGCAGCCGAAATACAGACTGAAATAGAAGGTTTAGGGCGACGTTGTATCAGTTTTAAAGCGTCAGTCAGTGATTTACCCGCTGTGCGTCAAATGTTTAAAGAAGGCGCCAAATTTTTGGGCGGACTTGATATTTTAGTCAATAATGCCAGTATCAAAAAAGACGCATTTGCCGCGATGATCCCAGAGCAAGATTGGGTTGATGTCATAGACACTAATCTGAAAGGGACTTTTTATTGTTGCCGGGAAGGGATTAAACTAATGTTACGCAAAAAAACCGGCGTTATCATCAATCTGACTTCTTTAAGTGGTATCATCGGCAATATTGGACAAGCCCATTATGCCGCCAGCAAGGGAGGTTTAATTGCCTTAACAAAAACCTTAGCTAAAGAATTAGCGGGAAAAAATATCAGGGTTAATGGCATTGCCCCCGGATTAATCAAAACGGATATGATTGAAAATATACCCGAAAAAATCCTTGAAAGCCATTTAACCGCTTTACCCATGAAACGTTTTGGTGAATCAATTGAAGTGGCTACAGTCGCTTTATTTCTCGCCAGTGATTTATCAACTTATATGACTGGCGAAGTCATCAATGTCAATGGCGGACTTTACATGTAATAAAGGAGGTAACAAAAAAAATATTGTTCTTATTTACCCTGATAGGCATGGATTTATAACACTTTTTGAGAGGTATAAACCTATCCTATTTTTTAAATAGTTCAGTTTTTATCGATCTAAACGACACGACTTAAAGAGGAGTAATAAAATGGTAGGTGCTTTTACAACCAAGATATTGGTGAACAAATTTATTTTGGAAAAAAAGGTTACCACAAGTTAATAGAATAAACGAACATGTCAACCGAATTAGAAGTCAAAATCACCGATATTGTCGGTAGTCCGAGTTGTATCAACCCTGAAGAGGGTAAGAAAGTTTTTCAGGTGATTGCAAAAGCTTTACGCGCAAAACACCAAGTCACGATTTCTTTAGGGAATATTGAAGATTTAACATCCAGATTTCTAAACTCAGCTATTGGGCAACTGTATGGTGAATTTTATGAAGAGGAACTCAGAGCGAAATTAAAAGTCGTTAATGCTAATCAGGACGATTTAGCTTTGCTCAAGCGAGTCGTTGAACGTGCCAAAGAGTACTTTAAGAACCCAGAACCCTTTGAAAAAGCCAGTAGGGAAGTTTTGGGGGACAGCGATGAGTAGGCAAGACCTCCGCCATTATACCTTTAGCAGTGATGATCGGCTGTTTTTTGAAGCGAATATCTGGCTGTACATTTATGGAGCTTTGGTCAATCCAAAAAACCTTACTATATCAATAATTTATGCCACTGCTTTACAAAAAATACGCCATCAAAAAAGCAATTGGAGTGCAAAATTTATTTTGCTTCGGTGCAATTGGAGTGCAAAATTTATTTTGCTTCGGTGCAATTGGAGTGCAAAATTTATTTTGCTTTGGTGCAATTGGAGTGCAAAATTTATTTTGCTTTGGTGCAATTGGAGTGCAAAATTTATTTTGCTTCGGTGCAATTGGAGTGCAAAATTTATTTTGCGAAGGCCAAGATTGATAATGACCCTTTTTTGGGGAATGCGCCCGTCCTTTGCTACGTGAGATCAACTTTAGTTTGAATAGCAAAGCAAACTTCTGATCGAAGCTAATGCGAGATCAAGTCTATAGATGTTAATATAAGTAAAACTCAAAACGGGCATGAACAAAAAAGTGTTCATTTGTTCATAATTTGATAGGTTTTCTGGCCTTGGGCAACTTGGGCAACTAGACGGCTAAAGTTGCATGGCACGATTTATCGCTGCCCCCTTAATAATAAGTAAAACTCAAAACGGGCATGAACAGTGACTGTTCAATATCTCAGAAAAAAAAAAGTTTTTGCGCGCAAAAACTTGAACATCGAAAACGAAGGTGGCATTGACGCGCCTTTGTTAGAACCCATTTTCGACGCGCTAGCGTCAAGAGAGTCAATTACTTTCAAATCCGTTTATTTAGCTTCGCTGAACTTCGTTTCGTAAATTCGTTATACTCGGATGTAGTATGGAGATTTTCGTTCTCCTACACGAGACGGCCAGTGAGCATTAAGAGAAGAATTAAAAATGGCTAATACAGATAAAGAACAAATCAACTGGCAAACAGAACAAATGTCACCCGAAGTACAAGAATTATGGTTAGCAGCCCAACAAGGAGATGCTGAAGCACAGTTTAAACTAGGTGATGCACTTGAGTATGGAAAAGGCATTTATAGAGATACAGAAGAAGCCATTCATTGGTTTCGTCAAGCCGCAGAACAAGGGCATATCCTAGCCAAATATGACTTATCTATGTATCTGAACAATGATGAAGGTATTTATTGGTTACGTCAATTAGCAGAAGAAGGATATGCAGAAGCACAACTGAATTTAGCACATATTTATCGAGAGAACGATATTACACAAGCCCTCTACTGGTTACGTCAGGCGGCTGAAGCAGAAGATACTGTAAACGAACTCACACTAGAGAGAGCATCATATCCTGAAAATCCACAAAATTGGGCGCGGAATGAACTCGGTAGGCTCTACCAATTCGGCAAAGAAGGTGTTATCAAAGACTATGAACAAGCCATTTTGTGGTACAAAAAAGCGGCTGAGCATGGCAGTAAAATGGCCAAAACTTCAGTAGAAAGTATTCAACTAGAAATGCAATACCTTGATGAATGTCAGCAAGCTGCAGAACAAGGAGATGCGGAAGCACAATACCATTTAGGTCGATATAAATCAGAAAATGACGAACAAGCCGTTGATTGGCTTCAAAAAGCGGCTAAACAAAAACATATTAACGCGCAATTTTACTTAGCACTGGCTTATGGAAAAGGACAAGGTATTGCAGAAAATAAGGAACAAGCCGTTTATTGGTATCGGCAAATCGCCGAGCGAGAAATGACTGAACTTGAAATTGACAAGACACAATTTGATTTAAACCATAGAAAAAATGAAACCGAAGAAAATTATTCTAGACGTATGACTTGGTATCGTCAAGAGATCAGAAAGAGATATGTCGAAGCACAATTTAACTTAGGTTATGCCTATGAGAGTGGTGAAGGCATTAATCAAGATGACAAACAAGCCGTTTATTGGTATCAACAAGCGGCCGAAAACGGCCATAAAAGAGCGCAATTTTTATTAGGCTGTGCTTATTATGATGGGCAAGGTGTTCCTCAAGATTATCAACAAGCCGTTTATTGGTATCAACAAGCAGCACAAGATACTGATCGTTATACAGAGGGAGATATTGATGCACAATTCAACCTAGCTTGTGCCTACCAAAAGGGTGAAGGCATTTCTCAAGATGATGGTAAAGCCGTTTATTGGTATGCAAAAGCTGGAAAAGGAGATGCCGACGCGCAACTTCAATTGGGCAAACTCTATGACCAAGCCAATATCACTCAAGATTATGAACAACTGTTCGCTTGGTATCGTGAGCTTCAAAGAAATCACTATGCCTCTCAATATCCTAAGGATAGTGCTCAAACAATTATAAAGCGGCTACTTGACGAAGAAGACAAAAACAAAGCACATTATATCCAGTATTTTGGCCTAAAAGGGTACAAAAAACATATCGTTTCTGAGTGCAAAAGCATCGCTAACAATTGCTATCAAGCAGCAGCAGAACAAGGCTATAGCAAAGCACTACTTTATTTAGGTGTCCAACAAACTGAAAAAGACAGTGATGAATCCATACGATCGCTTTGCCAATTAGCCGTTAACACCATTATTGAGAATGAGGAATATGACGAATTAGAACTCTCTGAAGAAGAAGATGAACAAGCCATTTCGGCATTGCGTAAGCAAGCCGATCAAGGCCTATCCGTCGCGCAAACCATTTTGGCCTACCTCTATAAAACGGGTAATGCTATCCCTCAAGATGAAACAAAAGCCTTATTCTGGTTTGAAAAAGCCGCACAACAACACGATATCGTGGCCCAATATGGGTTAGGAGAACTGTATTTTGAAGACGTACACTCTGAAAAAGCACAAGACTATTTTCAAAAAGCCAGTCAAAATCCTCATGATGGAGAGTATGATGAATTAGACAGGACTAAAATAGAATCGCGAGCCAAAGATAAATTGCTCGTGTTAAAAAGCATTGAACAAGAAAGAAAAGCTAAACAAGACATTGAAGACATCATGGCGATGTTTGCTCACAAATTTCGTGGGCCATTGCAAAGTATTCAATATAATGCCGAACATGACAATCAGAAACAAGTCACTTTGCAAGCTCTGCAAATGATGTCTGGATTACTTAATATGTTTAGCCTCATTGCAACAGATGCCGAGTTATTCCAAAAAAAATTACAACAAGATATGGCAGGTAATGGCACGCTAAAGGATGTATTAGAAAAAGCGTTATTACTTGTCATCAAACAAATCTTAACGCTTGATAATGCGAAAAAAATCCGCCAACATTATCTGTCTTATGCTAAAAGAACACAACAAGTGCCAACGCTCACAACACGTAAACAGTGGGTAGAGGATTATGATGTAGAAGAAGAATTACAAAGAAAATGGGAAAAAAGTTTTTCCGAGTTATTGACAAAACCAGAACCGCTTTTTGATAAGCTAAAAACCTGGTTTGAAGTACGGTTTTTTCATATAAAAATAAGTGGATTTTATGATCAAACCATCCATTTTGAACAGTATGGTACCACTGAATCCACCTTACATATTGTCTTGACTGAAATCTTATTGAATGCTATTAAATATTACTATTCTGAAACTCGTGAACCTGTCAACTTATTTTGGCAACATGATGATGATTTTTGTGGCATTGTGTCTGAAAATCCGAGTCATCGTAGTGAACGAAGTATTGATAAAGGGAGCAAAAAAGGCCATAAATTTTTAAGCATCATCGCTAGAAATTTACAGGGACAATTTCCTAATCCCTTACCGAAAAATACTTACAGAGTAGAATGGCGTATACCAACTGATTTACTGGTAAAGGAGAATAAATGAGTCATTTTTTATGGGTAGAAGATTTTGCGGGAAACACCTTAAAATCTGCAACAGAAGCGGTTTTTGGTGAATTACTGAACCATCAACCGGTTCCTGATACTGAAAAATCAGTCAAAAAGCGGCTCCAAAAAAACGGTGTTTTTGTAGAATTTACTTTTTTAGAAGGCTTAGCATTTATCCGTCATCCCCAGAAATTGCTTGCTGTCGATTATGTGATTTTAGACATTGATCTGCCTGTGAAATCAGATAACGATACAGACGACAATCAGTGGTTGCCTAAAATTCTCCAAGATTATTATGGCTATGAACCACAAGAAGATGAGATGGCGGATGAGCAAAATTTTGAGAAAGCGAAAGAACAACTCATCCCAGTTGCGGGTTATCAACTTTATATTGAGTTGGTGATGGCACTTGGTTTTCCCAAAGAACATATTTTGTTTTGCTCTAACCATGCTGACGAGCAAAAGGCGATTCAAACTGTCTTTAAACAAGCCAAAATTGAATTACCTTTGCTCCTGTCTAAAGACGAAAAAACGACAGTGCAAACTTGGATAAGAGAATGCCGAGAAAATCATTACGCGATGTTACGACGCGGCATGCTCAACGTTATCAATGAGATTGAAACTAAAAACATCAACCTGACTGAAGCCTTTGAACAAGATATCCCCGTTAATCGGAACACTTTTTTAGAAGGGTTAAAATTGATGTTAAGTCTGAACCGGAAACCCTCCCAACAGAAACGCCAACACTTATATCGAATCTTGTGCGATTACTTGACGAAATATTTTGATCGATTTTCTAGTCGAGACTTATATAAAGGAATCTATAAAGGAAATAATCTTGTTGCCATACCGAAAGAATATGCTATTCCCGCCTACTTTGTCAGAAATTGGGTAGCTCATAACATCATCACTAATGCCAACAGTGAATTTTATGCTCAAGATGTGGTTTTTTTATTTAGCATTGTCATCAAATCCATGTTTGATTATTCCGGCATTGAAATGTTCAAATCTCTTTATAACGATAAAAAAATAAGTGACGCTGATTTGCAAACGGCTTTAATTGATTTGCAGAACCGGCATTACAGTTATTCGGGACAATGTGAAATTTTCGAGTTGATTCGACTGAAAGGAGAAAAAAAATGGAATAAGCATATTGAAAATGAAGATTTTGTGGCCCAAATGTACGCCAGCTTTTTGTTCTGTTGCGTCGAATTAAAATCAAGAACACAAGCAAGGCCTTTCACCGAAAAAGCAGCAACATCGAAAGGGCCTGGATACTGGGTCAATTTAACTTACTTGATTGATTCTAAAAAAGAAAGTTTTTTTGAGTCACTGAAATATATTGCCTACCATCGGCTAAATGAAAGAAAGTTTTGAACAAAACCTGACAGGTTTCAAGAAGGGCGCATTCCCAAAAAAAGGGTCATCGCAAAATAAATTTTGCACTCCAAAAGAACGGCAAAATAAATTTTGCACTCCAAAAGCGCGGCAAAATTAAATTTTGCACTCCAAAAGCATGGCAAAATAAATTTTGCAAAAGCACGGCAAAATAAAGTTATTTGATTTTGCGACGACCAAAATTGATAATGACCCTTTTTTTTGGGAATGCGCCCTTTCAAGAACCTGTCAGGTTTACGATTACGATTTGGTGTTGTTCCTCAACTGCTTTGAGGGAACTGTCAGTCGGATATTTTGATTTAATTTATTGATTTTATTAACCTTATTATTTTTTCAGCGTTCTAACCAGCAAGGCGATTCAAATCAATGAGTTACTTAAAAAATGGCATTTACCAAGGCAAATGAGGAACAATAGCAATTGTTATGGGTGGATTTTTCCAAGTCTCTAATTGCTGATTCAGGCCTGAGATTTTATACAATGAATACTTTATTACAAGTACAAGATATAACTAAAACTTACCATGACGGTGTCACCGAATTTGTTGCTCTACGTCATGTCGAATTGAGTTTGCAAGCGGGCACTTTTTCTGCCCTGTCAGGCCCTTCGGGTTGTGGTAAAACCACCTTACTCAATATTATTGGTTGCATAGAAGTACCTGATCAAGGCTCTATTTCATTTGAAGGGCAGACGGTGCCTTTTGATAAAATGACCGTTTTGGACAAATTTCGTCGTGAAAACGTGGGACTGGTTTTTCAGGACTTTAATTTAATCTCTGTTCTGACGGCTTATGAAAATGTCGAACTCCCCTTATTATATAATCGTCAAGTTTCCGCGACAGAACGCCGACAGCGCGTCACAGAACTCTTAACCGCAGTCGGTTTAGCAGAACATCTCCATAAATATCCCCGTGCCTTGTCAGGTGGGCAATGTCAACGGGTTGCCGTAGCCAGAGCCATGGTGAATCATCCAAAACTGGTTTTAGCTGATGAACCGACGGCCAATCTGGATAGCCAATCAGCACAGGATGTGATGCAGCTGATGCACAAACTGAATGAACAACAAGGTACCGCTTTTTTAATTGCCACACATGATCCCAGGGTGATGGATCAATTTGACCAGAATTATGCGATGTTAGAGGGGCAAATTCAAACATGACATTATTTCGTTTTGCATTTAGAAATATGTGGCGCAATAAACGCCGTTCCGTTTTGTCTACAGCTACCGTAGCGTTTGGAACCTTGGCCGTGCTGGTAGCAGCCGGTTTTATGGAATATTCCTTTTATGGTTTACAAGAAACCACTATTCGGACTGATTTAGGGCATATCCAAATCGAAAATACAGCCCCAATACAAAAACACAGCAGTGAACATCCTTTGGTGTATGGATTGGAAAATGTGCCCACCCTTAAAAAACAAATTAACGACATGCCTACAGTGCGTTACAGCATGGCGCGTTTAGCATTGCAAGGCATCATCAGTAACGGCGATCAATCAGAAATTTTTGTCGGGCGGGGTGTGGAAGCCGATAAAGAAGAGGCTTTTGCCTCTAATTTTGCCCCATTAATCGCGGGCAAAGGTTTATATCAAGCGAGCTTAGAAGAACCTCAAGAACCTCATATTGTCTTGGCTGAAAAATTAGCCGCTAAGCTAGACGTGAAACCGGGCGATTGGGTGACTATTTTAACCACAACCGTTTACGGCGGTTTAAATGGAATGGATTTCAAAGTGGCCGGGTTAGTACGCCATTTTACGCCCGAATATAATGAACGATTTGTCATGTTCACCTTACCCGTTACTCAAGACTTATTACAAACAGATAAAATCTCTCGTCTTATCGTCGTCTTGCGTGAAACCAGCCAAACCGATATTTCAATCGCACAAATACGCACCCAATTTCCCAATCTCACCGTGATACCTTGGTATGAAAAGGCCACTTTTTATCACAGTGTCGTCAATTTGTATTGGACGATTTTCGGTTTTTTAGGGAGTATTATTATTATCGTCGTTATCCTCACATCCTTTAATACCTTAATGATGACTGTCATGGAACGCATTCCAGAAGTCGGCACGTTAATGGCCGTAGGCATACCGCGTGTCAAGGTGATGTGGGCGTTTTTATTAGAAGGTGGCTTAATCGGGTTTTTTGGTGCGATTATTGGTATCATAGCCACTTTAGTGGTGGCAGTCATTGTCAACTTAATACAAATTCCCATGCCACCGCCACCCGGTGGGACTTTCGGTTATCCCTTTAAATTACATTTAGTAGGTGAATATTTCATTTTGATACCGTTGTTAATTACCTTCGCCTGTATGTTGGCAACTTATATACCGGCCCGCTATGCTTCACGCTTAAATATTAGTTGGGCTTTGCGACATCGTTGATGATTTTTGGAGCACGGGCGCATTTTTATTTTCCCACTCTTTTCATGAAGGGCACTGGGCTCGTTGAGTGGGAAAGCTTCACACAAAGCCAACAACAAGGAATTGCCCAATCGAGATTATTGAAAATCCGAAATATTGAGCGTTTTGAATAGATGAAAAATATAATAAAATTAATGAATGAGCTTAAATGAATCTTCTACTGTTGATTTGGGGGGCATTCCCAAAAAAAAGGTCATTATCAATCTCGCTTGAGTATTTTTCTATAAAAGCGGCTTAAATAAATAATAAATATGAATTATGTGCAAACCATTAATCAGCTATTAAAACCAAAAACCAATCTTAATGACAAAATCATTGATTTGTTTGCCGGTTGTGGTGGTTTATCGCTCGGATTTGAAGCCATGGGATTTAAGACACAAGGCTTTGAAATGGAGAGTACTGTAGCTCAAACCTATACGCAAAATCTTCAAGGAGAGTGTGTTACCAAAAAACTGGGGACAAATATTGATTTTATTTCTGATGAGGCTGATATCATTATTGGTGGCCCTCCTTGTCAACCATTCAGCGTTATTGGACATCAAAAAGGGCAAAAGGATAATAGAGATGGTTTTCCGATTTTCCTCAATGTACTCAAAAAAACCAATCCTAAACTCTTTTTGTTTGAAAATGTCAGGGGCATGTTGTACAGCAATAAATGGTATTTTGACAAAATCACAGAAGAACTCATTGCATTGGGCTACATTATTGATTATCAACTATTAAATGCGGTTAATTATGGTGTACCACAAAACAGGGAAAGATTGTTTGTGGTAGGGCATCGTAGCCAATTTACTTTTCCAGAAGCAAGTAGAAAAAAAATCACAGTTGCTGAGGCTATTGGCGATTCAATGTATCAAGTCATTGATGAGTCTAAAATTTTAACCCCTTCAATGGATAACTATGTGAAAAAATACGAAACCGCTTCTCACTGTATTAATCCACGCGACTTATACCCCAATAAGCCGGCAAGAACCTTAACTTGTCGAAATATCGCTGCACCAACCGGTGATATGCACAGAGTTAAATTACCTGATGGCAGAAGGCGCAGATTAGTTGTCCGAGAAGCGGCAAGATTACAAAGTTTTCCTGATTGGTTTGAATTTTATGGTACTGAAACCAATCAATTCTATCAAATTGGTAACGCAGTGCCACCTCTATTAGCTTATCATTTAGCACAATCCATTAAAAATTGCCTAGATAAGGGGCCATTATATGAAAAAGAGGAAATTCAAAAAAAACCCCATTTTTTCAAGCCTCTACCCACATTATTTTAAATGAATGGATAATTGAAATTGCTTGGGAAACAGAAGTTTGGATAGCTGATAATCCAGATCATTTAATCCATTTTGAGGGTCATAAATTTCTTGGCCCTTATTAGTACTTGAACGAAAACCCTTTTTGTTATTTTCAAAAAACGGATCGCTCTAAAACCAATCTCACGCAAAGGCGCCAAGCCGCATCGAGCATTGATAATACTTTAGCATCTTTGCGCCTTTGCGCCTTTGCGTGATATTAAAAATATCACCATTTTTGAAATTATTTTTCTGACAATCTATCTCAAAATATTTTGGTGTACCAACTGTGTGTTTTTTTTAAGGCTATTATTTGAAAGGAGAAATTATGATAAAACTGAGATGTGATCATAAATGGTTTGGCATGACTGGCAGCATCGTTTTGTTGAACGTGTTGTTGACAGGGGCCGTTGCGGCCGCACCTAATGCTCAAAACTTACTAGAGGAAGTGGATAAACACCGCTTGGGTTGGGATAGTGTGGAAGTGGATGTGAGCATTACCACTACGACATCATGGGGGAAAAAAACGGTGAAACGTTACTTAGTCAGAGTGACGGGCAAAGAACGTTCTTTGGTGAAGTTTCTTAATCCAGAGGAGCGGGGGCAATATTTATTGATGCGAAACGAAGGAATGTGGATGTATTTCCCCAATACGCGGCGGGCAATCCGTATCACGCCTTTGCAACGTTTGACGGGCAACACTTCAAACGGTGATATTGCTAATCTGCCTTTTTCGGGTAATTACACGCCCCAATTATTGGGCAGCGAAAACGTCGATGGGGTAGCCACTTGGGTTTTAGAACTGAAAGCACTTTCACGCGCTGCCACCTATCCGACACTAAAAATCTGGGTAAGACAAGACAATCAAACGCCTTATCGTGCCGAGTACTATCTGGCTTCTGGTAAGTTGATGAAAAACGTGGATTATGTGGCCTATGAAGAAAGAAATGGTTATTTGGTGTTAAAGACGATGCAATTTAGAGTGCCTCATAAACCCAATGAAGTGAGTGAAATGCAGTTTACTCGCGTTGAACCCAAAAAATTTCCGGCTTACTGGTTTCAAAAAAATTATTTGCCTCGCTTATGAAACAATTTTTGCTGATAAAGTGGCTTTGTTTAATCGGCCTAGTGGGTGTTTTTGGGCCGACAAAAGCAAGCGCACAGCTAGAATGGGAAGAGCTAGAATGGTCAATAGAGCCTAAAACGGAAATCATTTGGCAAGATCAACGTTCCAATCAGTTTGATATTTTGAAAGAATCGGCACGTTTCGGTAAAGTTGAAGGCCGTATGGGTATGGAATTGGGTCTACAATACCAAAAATTCATGACGGTATCTTGGCTAGGTTACGTGACAGGAAACGAATGGGAGGATAAAAAATATAGTCGTTTCCGCGAAGCTTATTTAGGCCATGAATGGCCCGAATTAGGTTTGGAAGTGAGTTTAGGACGACGCATTATACGCCAAGGTATGGGCTATATTGCGCGTCCGACCAGTCTTTTGGAAGGGCAAGTACGGCGGCAAGACCCAGACGATCACTGGGGAGCATTACTGGGCAGTGATATGCTCTTTTTACAATGGTTCAAAGAAGAGAGTACATTCAGCTTTGCTGTCACTGATTCCGATAAAAATCTGAATCCTCGTGAACGGCCTGATGTCGTCTTTCGTTATGAAACACTGTGGGGAGATGCGGATTTTGCTGTCGTCGCGGGCCTACCTGATCCCGCGTTTGGTTTCGCTTGGGCGAATGTATTTGGTGAGGGATTGGAACTTCACGCGGATATACTGGCACAGCGAGGCACAACACGGGCTTATCACCAAGTCACACAAGAAGACTCGGAAGCGACGTTATATACGGATTATCCTTATGTCTCGCCTTGGGAAGACAGTGGACGTTTTTTTCTGTATAGTGTGTTAGGTGGGCAATATACGATAGGCCAAACCAATCTTATTTTTGAATGGTTACATGACACAAGAGGTTTGAGCCGTTCAGAATTTCAAAAATGGTCTGCTTTAAGTCAATACCATCGACAAGTTTTCGATACTCAAGTGTCTTTGAATGCGGTAGCGCAAGCTAATTTGCTTTGGGATTTGGATACTTTAACGACTCAAGGGAGTATGCGAGATTATTTGTTTTTACGCGCGGGCAAAAATACGGGCACTTTACAACCTTCAGTCAATTTATTGTGTAATGCTCAAGACAGTAGTTGTGTACTCAGTCCAGAAATGCGTTATAAAGCAGGAACGTTAGATGTTAAAACCTTGATGCAAATAGCGCGTGGAGGTGCAGATACGGAGTTTGGTAGTATTCCGCAACACAATACTTTTATCATACAAGTGCGTTATCAATTTTTCTAAACCCATTCTAAAGGAGGTTTTTTATGCGTCATTTCTCGTTAATCACTGGTGGATTGTTTTTGCTCTTGTCATGCTCGCTTTCGGCAGCAGAATTGAAGGTGCATATTACCGGCATTGATGATGTGAAAGTGGGCAACATTATGGTGGGTGTTTATGAGAGTTCGGCTGCTTTTTTGAATGATGATGGCCGCATAGCTCAAGCCAGTGTGCCAGTCAGAGAGGCCAAGGCAGGCCTGATCATGACTCAATTTGATTTACAGGTGGGCAAAACTTATGCGATTGCCGCTTATCATGATGCCAATGGCAATGAAAAACTGGATACCAACTTTTTTGGTATACCCAAAGAAGGTTATGGTTTTAGTAACAACGCTCGCGGTACTTTTGGCCCCCCTTCTTTTGAAAAGGCGGCCTTTCAGCTCATTCTTGATAAAAACCAATTTGTGAGTTTTTATTTATCCTATTAGTGCTTAAGTTTTTTTTCACGCAAAGACGCGAAGGCGCAAAGATGCCAAGTTATTAAGTACTGAACCACAAATAAACAGGTATTTTACCGCAAAGATTTGCGCCGCGAAGCGTCTCTACGAAACCGCGAATTGTAGATTTGCTTAGCTTCGCGTCTCTAATTACAAATAAACATTGCTTCTATTAAAATACCTGAAAATTTTTGGCGAAAGTACTTATACTTAGCGGCTTTGCGTGAGCAAAAATCAGCGTCAATCAGCGTTCTATCAAAATAATGGAGTAAAATGTTGTGAACAAATTGAATGAACTTAGCCATCGCTTTTCAATTAAGCTTTTAGGCTTCATGAAGAAGGGTTTTTTTATAACAACCGTTTTCATTCTGGGTATGGGGAATGGCAATGTGTTGGCGCAGAATTTACCGCTCACGCCTAACCTGATTAATCTTAACTCTCAAGAGGGTGAACGGTTGCTGATGGAGAGTAAAGTGCGTCAAGATTATCTGCCATTGAGTATTCACTTTACCCCCCAACAAAACAAGGCCTACTGTGGGGTGGCAAGTAGTGTGATGGTTTTGAATGCGTTATCTGTTCCTGCTCCTGAAGCACCTGAATATGGGCAATTTCATTTCTTTACGCAGAACAATTTTTTGAATCGGAAAACGGATTCAATCATCACAGCAGAGGTGGTTTCTAAGCAAGGCATTACTTTAGATGAATTAGGTGAACTGCTGAAAGTTCATGCCGTGACAGTGAAGGTTTTTCACACTGATGAAACGAGTTTGGCAGAATTTCGTACTTTGGCTATCCAGAATTTATCCGAATCGGGAAATTTCTTTGTCGTCAACTATTTACGTCGTGCGCTTCAGCAAAAAATGGGCGGACATTTTTCGCCTTTAGGGGCTTATCATGAAGCAACTGATCGCTTTCTGATTTTAGATGTGTCGCCTTATCTCTATCCACCGGTTTGGGTAAAAGCAGAAGCACTTTGGGGTGCGATGAACACAACTGATTCGGTTGCAGGCGCAAAGCGAGGATTTGTGATTGTTAGTACTGATTTGATAGATGATTGACAAAGTGAGTCTGATTTATTGATTTGATCACTAGCGCTTATGGTTCGCTCATTCTTGACCGAGAATTTTAAAAAGAAGGTATAATCATTTTATATTTTTTAATTTCAATGAGTTATATTTTTTCGGGCATGCTAATTAATAAATGACCCATAAATTTTATAAGAAAGAGTGAGCCGTTCACCTAAATGACCCTGAGTTTCAATTTATCAACAACGGCACACGGGTATATTTCTTCTGACAACACCCGTCTATAAATATAACCTATTGTTATTTAACCCATTAATTCATATCAAAAACGAGGCCACTTTTCCGAACGGATTTCACAATGATCGAATCGAAGAGCCTAATTCTTAAATTCTGGGTTTTGAATCACCGAACCATAAGTTGTTATTGATGAGTTCAAATAATTAATTATAATTATAGCATAGGGTGTGCGGAACGTCGGTTAAAAGCCACGGCAAAATCTATCGAAGCTACAATGATGAATCTAACCAAAGGAGAAACGACTATGATCAAACAAAACGCTCATTCCAGCGTCACAGAATGGGAAAATGAGATTAAACAATTGGTTGAAAACCATCGTATCATGGAAGCACGACAACGATTATCCCAAGCCAGCAAGGCGGGTATCTTGAGTACCACACTCAAAGACTGGCAACTGGTGTTAAAAGAACCTCAAGTTTCGGTGAAAAATGAGGCAACGGGTGTTGGTTTGAATGAAAATTACCAATGGCTCAAGAAAAATGCCCAACAATTTAAAGGATTATGGGTAGCCCTCTCAAAGGGCGTTTTAATTGATAGCCATGATAATCTGACAACTTTACGTCAAACCATAGAAAAATCAGGTAAATTAACCAATGACATTGCATTTATGCCCATCGAAAACTAAACATCATGAAACCCTTTCCAACACCTAATGATTGTCATTTTTCGCCGTGGACAGGATGTGCGCCTCTTCACATTGAAACTTGGCAAGGTATCAATAAACTCATTGTTGGCGTACATTGTAAAATTGAAAAAGCGAATATCGAAAATATTGCCATGTTAGAACCTGTTCAAAATCTTTTATATGTGTTAAAATCAAAAAATAGACTAAAATAATCAATAATTAAGGAATAACTTATGAGAAAAATTTACCCCAGCGATATTAGTCGAGAAGAATTTGAGAA
>Ga0190315_1000122_pt1 | contig 46654 bp, 20 predicted proteins | sample 48701101_MG_FD_161673 | JGI IMG/M metagenome (GOLD analysis project Ga0190315, IMG submission 161673) | Hydrothermal vent sediment bacterial communities from Southern Trench, Guaymas Basin, Mexico - 4870-11-0-1_MG | ecosystem: Environmental > Aquatic > Marine > Hydrothermal vents > Sediment ...
GTACTATTTAGTAAAAGAGAGCGACGCGAGATAAACTAAAAGAGAGCGTAGCGAGATAATCCCAAGCCATAATGATGTTCAGTCATAAGGCGATTCGCTATTACCCATCACCTATTACCGACATCAAAGGCAAATCGCTATTCGTTTATCCGCGTAATTCGTTGTACTATTCTTTAATAAGGCAACTCACTATTCGTTTATCCGCGTAATTCGTTGTACTATTTAGTAAAAGAGAGCGACGCAAGATAAACCCAAAGAGAGCGACGCGAGATAAACTAAAAGAGAGCGTAGCGAGATAATCCCAAGCCATAATGATGTTCAGTCATAAGGCGATTCCCTATTACCCATCACCTATTACCGACATCAAGGGCAAATCGCTATTCGTTTATCCGCGCAATTCGCTGTACTATTTAGTAAAAGAGAGCGACGCGAGATAAACTAAAAGAGAGCGTAGCGAGATAATCCCAAGCCATAATGATGTTCAGTCATAAGGCGATTCGCTATTACCCATCACCTATTACCGACATCAAGGGCAAATCGCTATTCGTTTATCCGCGCAATTCGCTGTACTATTTAGTAGGCACACTATTTATTAAAAACCCGGCGCAAATTTAACCCGAAAGAGTTAAGGTAATTAACCGTCACCAAGCGTATAAATTGACACAATCCGTATTTTTTAGTAGCAACAATATTTCTTAAAAACCCGGCGCGAATTTAACCCTAAATATTAAATGTGTTTTAGAGGCATCAAGCGTCTCAATTAGGCATAGAAAAAATCCGTTTATTCCTAAAGTACTCTCAGCGGAAAGTTCACATCTGACTACGGGGTAGTGCTACACTCAACTAAGTGATAAACTATAACTTTTAAGATAAATATTTTTTGCTCAAAAACATCCAAGGATTGACAAACCTTAGAGGTTTATCCGCCGGATTTTTCTGAACAACGTCCTAACTGTCAAAAATAGCAAAAGGCTGTCAGCTAATTACCAATTACCAATTACCCATTACCCATTACCACAGAGAATCTCGCCATGCTAGAAAGTCTCTACAACTTCAAAAAAGAACTCAACAAACGAGGCATCTTTTTTTGTTTTAGTGGGCCTATGTCACAAGACCTCTTGGTGGAAATAGGCGATACCTTGAAAAATAAAATGAAGCTAGAAGACACCAGTTCTTCAACCATTATCAAAGTGTTTTCCATGTTTGTGGAACAAACGCAAAACATTATCCACTACTCCGCCGAAAAATTTTCTAATCAACCTGAAGAAACCACCGAATTAAGTAGCGGTATCATTGTAGTTGGTTCTGAAAACGACCACTATTTTGTGTTATGCGGAAACATGGTCGATAATGAATCAGTCAATACACTCCGTGAACAATTGACTACATTGCAAAAGATGAACAAAGACGAACTCAAACGCTATTACAAGGAGCAGCGTCGCAAAGGAACACCAGAAAACAGTAAAGGGGCCGGACTGGGATTTATTGAATTGGCAAGAAAAGCTGTTAAACCAATTGAATTCAACTTTCAAGAGGTTGACGGAAATGTCTCATTTTTTTCTTTGAAAACGGTCATTTAGAGAACTTGGATTATGGACAATTGGAAAATCGAAGCCACCAAGCATACACCCGACGTCTATTTTGACGCGAACAATAATGTTCTTGAGCTTAAAGGTGAATCTTACCCAGAAAATATTGCAGAATTTTCGGCCCCCATTTTTTCTTGGCTAGAAGAATATCTGGAACAACTAAAAGACACCGCCTTTGTCGTTAATATTGAACTCACTTACTTCAACAGCAGCTCGTCAAAAATGTTGCTAGATTTGTTTGACAGATTGGAAGAAGAAGTGGCAGAAAATGGTAAAAATATTACCGTGAATTGGATTTATGACGCGGACAATGACAGTGCCGAAGAATACGGCGAAGAATTTCAGGAAGATTTAGAATCGTTAACCTTCAATTTAGTTCAAAAGGACGAGTGAATGAACACCTTTTATGTATGCTCAGCACCGTTTTGGTAATTGGTATAGTGCACACCCTCATAAATTTTATCCCGATAGTCGAAATGACAAGAGGGTTAAAATAAGATTTGTCACTGAGTCGAAATGACAAGAGGATTTTCATGTCATTCTTCCTTAAGGATGTGAGGAATCTTTAGTGTCATTTCGACGGCAGGAGAAATCTTGCCGATAGTCGAAATGACAAGAGGGTTTTCGTGTCATTCCGACGGCAGGAGAAATCTTAACACATTGGTAAAATTGTCATTCATTAAGGATGTGAGGATTCTTCCTTAAGCAAGATCACTTATAACGGTGTGCAATCTAATTTTGCTAGAAGCGCTTTAAACAATTGTTTATTATCTCATAACCCACTCAAGCACACCTTCTAGGATAAACGTTTATAACTGATTGAAATATAATTAATTTAATTAACCCTTCACCATTCGCCCTTGGCGAAGGGATTAATTAGTTGACGATCTTATTGAAATATTATGAAAAAAAAACCGACACTGTTTCGTAACGAAGAGGAGGTGCTGACAAGAGCCACTCACGTTTTAGAGCAGTTTCAGGAACAAGACACACAGCTCAAAAAAGACTATGAACGCCTACTCAAGGACTATAAAAAGCTCTTCAAACATACAAAATTATTGGTCAAAATGAGCGATCAGCAACAAAGCCAATTAACCACTTTAACAGAAGGGCTACAATCCAGTAACATCGAATTGCAAAACAAGGCTGAAGAAGCCGAAGAAGCGGTGCGGGCAAGCGAAAAAAAGCTGGCCCAATTCCTAGAAGCTATACCCGTCGGAGTATTTGTGGTGGATGCCAGCGGCAAACCCTACTACGCCAATCAAAAAGCACAACAGATTCTTGGCAAAGGCATTATCCCATCATTCACCGCCGAAGAATTGACAGAAATTTATCAAGCCTATCTCGCCGGCACCACCCAGTTGTATCCCCAAGAACGCCAACCCATTGTGCAAGCATTGAAGGGCAAAATCTCTAGCGTTGATGATATAGATATCCACCAAAACGACAAAATTATCCCCATCGAAGTTTGGGGAACTCCCATCTTTGAAGAAAATGGCAACATAACTTACGCCATTGCCGTCTTTCAAGACATCACCGAGCGTAAACACGCCGACGAGGAACGGATTCAATTTACCAAAAAACTTGCAAAACTCAATCAGGCTTACGAAAGATTTGTTCCCAGTCAATTTTTAAGCCTGTTAGACAAACAAAGTGTTATTGATGTCCAACTAGGCGACCAAATTGAAAAAGAAATGACCCTCTTATTTGCAGATATTCGCGAATTTACCTCCCTTTCAGAAGAAATGACACCACAAGAAAATTTCAATTTCCTTAATGCCTACTTGAGCCGAATGACACCAATAATTCACAAATATCATGGCTTTATTGATAAATACATTGGTGATGCGATTATGGCCCTGTTTCCAACGAGTGCGGATGATGCCCTCCAAGCCGCCATTGGCATGTTAAAAACCTTAGCCGATTACAATAAAACCCGAGGCCGTCCGGGACGGCCTTGCTTTGGGATTGGCATTGGTATCCACACGGGATGCCTCATGCTAGGCACCGTGGGCGGCCAAAATCGCATGGATGGCACAGTGATTTCAGATGCCGTCAATTTAGCCTCTCGTATTGAAGGCATGACCAAAATATATGGGATGGCCTTGCTGATTTCAGAAGAAACTTATACGCGTTTACTCGATGCCTCTCAATATGCCATTCGCCCCCTTGAGCGGGTTAAGGTGAAAGGCAAATCAAAGGCTGTAACCGTTTACGAAGTCTTTGACAGTGATGCGCCCAAAATAAAAGAATTAAAAAATAAAACCTTGGCCGATTTTGAAATCGGGCTAGCACTCTACCGCCAAAAAAAGTTTGCCGAGGCACAACACTACTTCAAGCAAATGTTGCGCGTCTATGCCGATGACAAAGCCGCGCTGATTTATATAGAACGCTGTGAACATTTTCAAAAAGATGGCGTACCTGACGATTGGGATGGCGTAGAAGCATTGGACAGTAAATGTTAATGGAATGGATAGTTAAAGTACAATTATTGCTTATGAACAAGGAATTAATCTAAAAAAAACGACAAGGATTGCGTATAAACAAGGATTTAATCAATCTTTAAAGTACAACTAAATCTTTGAAGTACAACAACTACAAGAATTATTTGCCTCAAGACGAATTTCATCGCATTGGGTGTGTGTTGTTTTTTTAGAAAAGGGCCTTCAATTAAATCAACTGACTCAATTTGACAACATGGCCCTAAACAAACAACTACAAGGATTGCGTATAAACAAGGATTTAAAAAAATTCCGATGTTTCAAAGACATCGGATTTTTAGTTCATGAAAGTTAAAATTCTAGCCGTTTGCAGTATAAATCTTTGAAGTACAACAACTACAAGGATTATTTGCATCGAGACGAATTTCATCGCATTGGGTGTGTTTGTTGTTTTTTTTTTAGAAAAGGGCCATCAATTAAATCAACTGACTCAATTTTATAACATGGCCCTCAAACAGCGACAACAAGGATTGCGTAATGCCGCGGATTTATTCAATCTTTAAAGTACAACTATTTGAAGTACAACAACTAACTACAAGGATTTTTTGCCTCGATACGGATTTCATCGCTTTGGGTGTGTGTTGTTTTTTTTAGAGAAAGGCCTTCAATTATTTCAATTGAATCAATTTGATAACATGGCCCTCAAACAGCGACGACAAGGATTGCGTAATGCCGCGGATTTTATCAATCTTTAAAGCGACAACAAGGATTGCGTAATGCCGCGGATTTATTCAATCTTTAAAGCTATAACAAGGATTGCGTAATGCCGCGGATTTTATCAATCTTTAAAGTACTTCTTTGAAGTACAACAATTACTAGGATTTTTTGCCTTGATATGGATTTCATCGCTTTGGGTGTGTGTTGTTTTTTTTAGAGAAAGGCCTTCAATTAATTCAATTGAATCAATTTGATAACATGGCCCCCTAAATCTTCAAAATGTTAAAATCTGTGGTTGACCATTAACAAAAATTGACAAAATAAATTATATAACCTAGCCCTCAAAAGAAACCTTAAGGTTTTGAGCGGCAATACTTGTCAGCAGCACAAGTAGGACACACCCGTTATTTTGGCAGGCGTCCAAACTAAAGTTTGGAGGACTGCCAAACTAAAGTTTGGATTCCTGTAGTTTAGCAGTGCCAAGTTAAAACGGGTCGATTCCTGTTACCCGTCAATAGAACATTGACAAAGTAATAGTTTGTAAAAATAAGATTTTGGTGGATTATCTATAAGTGGTAAGATTGGAAATTCAATGAGAATTGATAATTTCAAATTAATAGTTGATAATTCTTGAGCCTCTTGCAAAATTTTCCTAGCTCGCCTTGCGAATATATCGCGTAGCTTCGAGCCGAAAGTTTCGTCGGTGTTGCATATGATCGTTTGTAGTAGTTGCTTTAGCAACTCATCCGTTAGTCGCTAAAGCGACTACTACGAACCGGTTAGTCGCTAAAGCGACTACTACGAACCGGTTAGTCGCTAAAGCGACTAGATAAAAGCTCAAGTTGTAACGGTGTTATAGCATTTTTATTTTGCGTAAACTACATCACTCGTAGGGGCAAACCTGCGTGTTTGCCCTTTTTTGTATTTCACATCAGCGAAAAATGCTAGAAGTCTAAATTCTAGCGAAATGATGGTCAAATATAAATTACCAATTACCCATTACCAATTACCCATTACAAAATCATGTACAAATTAACCGTTTCTATCGCGCTTGGTTTACTCGGATTTTGGCTAAATTTTTATCCACTGACTTTTTTAGAGCAAAACCAAGCCCATTTCTTTTTCGGCTTAGTATTTCCAATGCTCGTCTCACTGGCGTGGGGGTGGAAATACGGTTTGCTATCCGCAACGCTTGGCATGGGCTGTCAAACCTTATGGTTTTTGTCAATACCTAGTCATGGCTGGGGACAAGTTATTATAATACCACTATTGACGGTGTGGATTGTTTGGCACGGCTGGTGTGCCGAGACAAAAAAAGATAGGGTTTGCACCAATCCCTATTTAGCTGAAATCCCATTGAGAATCTTCAACACCATCATACTCTACACTGTTTTCATATGGGTATTTCAATTCAATCCCCCGCCTTGGGCACCCGAAATAACGGCAACATATGCCCCCCTCGCGTTTATTAATTTGGTTGCGGTAACGCAATTGATTAATGCTTATATCGTCTTGCTTATAGCAGATGCGCTGTTGAACATAGACATTATTAGAAGAATATTCAGGTTAGAAGAAAAGAAGATAAACACAAGTTATATTATCAGTGTTGCTATTTTATTCGGATGTGCTTTCTGGATAATTGACAGCATTGTTGATTACCTCGTATTCAGGGTGGGTGAAGACTCTTTTCTTGATGCACTGATATTAGAACTCTCGCCTTATAAATTGTATGTGAGAACGGCGGTGTTTTTTGCCTGTCTGTTGGCTGGATTACTGATATCAAAGTACCTGCGCCAATATAAAGAAAGTGAAGCGCGATTTCGTTCTCTGGTTGAATCCAGCAGCGATTGGGTGTGGGAAGTAGACAAAAATAAGTGCTTTACTTATAGTAGCCCAAAAGTGAAGGACATATTGGGATACCAACCCGAAGAAATTATTGGCAAAACGCCATTTGAATTAATGCTTCCTGAAGAAGCTCAACGTGTTAGCAAAATACTCAAGGAGAGACTTGAACTTCATCAGCCCTTTACAGCGGTGGACAGCATAAAAGTCCACAAAGATGGAAGACACATTGTTAATGAAACAAGCGGTGTACCCTTTTTTGATGCCAGCGAAAATTTTATAGGGTATAGATGCATTGCTCGAGATATTACTGAGCGCAAACTGGCCGAAAAAGCTCTGCGAGAGAGCGAAGAGAAATTTCGCAATCTGGTTGAAAGCATCAACGACTGGTTGTGGGAGATTGACGAAAATAACATTTTTACCTATAGCAGCCCACTCTCACGCGAATTATTAGGCTATGAACCCAATGAATTGATCGGTAGATCACTGTTTGACTTCATCCCCGATGATGACGCACAGCAAGTAGAAGAAATCTTCATGTACAGCGCAGAAAACCATGAATCCTTCGTCGGCATGGAAAACATCGTTCTTCACAAAGACGGCGGAGAGATTTTTATGGATACCAGCGGTACGCCGATTTTCGATTCATCGGCGCGTTTTCGTGGCTATCGCGGCATAGGACGTGACATCACAGAACGCAAACTGGTAGAAGAAGCGTTTATCAAAGCAAAACGCACACTCCAAGCACGGAATATGTTTAACAACGTTCTCGTCCGCTCAACCACCGAAGCACAACTCCTGTCCGAATTTTGTCGGTTAATAGTAGAAATCGCTGGGTATCGTTTTGCTTGGGTTGGTTTTGCTGAAGATGACGAAGAGAAACGCGTGAGGCCTGTAGCGCACTTTGGTTATGAGGAAAGGTATCTGGAGACAGTGAATATCACTTGGGCGGATACCGAAATGGGACAAAACCCCACCGGCATTGCCATCCGCACGGGTAAGGCAGCCGTGGTGCAAAACATCGTGGAGAATCCACAAAAAAACCATTTTAACCCGTGGTGTACACAAACGATCAAACAAGGTTACGCAGCCGCCATTGCCCTGCCCCTGCTTGCCAACAACAAAGCCTTTGGCGCGATCACTATTTGCTCAACAGAGACAGAGGCCTTTGATAACGATGAAATTCGCTTATTGCAGAATCTGGCCAATGATCTGGCATACGGGATTATCGCCTTGCGAGATGCCGCAGAGCGCCGAGCGGCCGAAAAAACGCTAAGAGAAAATGAACGTTTTCTCCAAGGTATGTTTGACGCGATTCAAGACGGTATCCGCGTTTTAGATCGTAACTTAAATGTTCTGAGAGTCAATGCGTGGATGGAAAAGATATATGCCTCCCATAAACCGCTGGTTGGCAGGAAATGCTACGCCTACCAGAATAAAAAATCTCCTTGTTCTTGGTGCCCCTCCCTAAAATCCATTGAAACGGGTAAGACTTATAGCGAGATCGTACCTTATCCCTCTCTTAATAATCCGATAGGCTGGAGTGAAATTACCACATTTCCTCTCAAAAATGATGATGGCTTTGTGACGGGTATTATTGAATACATAAAAGACATCACCGAGCGCAAGCAAGCTGAGAGAGTCTTAGAAGAATATAACCGCAAACTAGAACGCGAAGTTGAAGAGCGTACTGCGGCTATTGTAGAAAACAATGCCTTGATGTATGCCACTTTAGAAGCGACAGCCGATGGCATTTTAGTGGTTTCTTTTGAGGGAGAAATATTACTGTATAACCAACAATTTATTGATATGTGGCAGATTCCATCAACCATTAGAAAAGGTAATGACTACTGGAAAGTAGTAAGCTTTGTGTCGCAACAGTTGAAAGAGCCTGAACAGTACCGTGTTCGAGCAGAACAAGTGCAAACTCAGCCAGACGTGGAACACTATGACTTACTTGAATTTAAAGACGGTATGTTCTATGAACGTTACTCAAAACCCTACCAACTGGACACAAAAACGGTGGGGCTGGTATTAAGTTTTCGTGACATCACTCAGCGCAAGCAAGCAGAAGACGCGTTGCGAGCGAGTGAAAACAAATACCGAAGCATCCTTTCCCAGACTTCCCAAGGCTATTGGTTGATAGACGCAGAATCTAAAACCACAGAAGTCAATCAATCTCTATGCCAAATGCTTGGACATACGCAGGAAGAAATGATAGGGAAAACGCCGATTGAATTTCTTGATGAAGATAAGGATCTGAAAGTCTTTAAAAGTCAAATCAGCCAGCAACCTAATCAACGCAATTATGAAATCAGTTTGATAAGCAAAGACGGACGTTCTATTCCCACTTGGTTTAATGCCACAACTCTCCGGGATGAGGCAAACCATTTCATGGCTTCCTTTGCTATGGTGACTGATCTGACTGAGCAGAAACGTGCAGAAGAAACCTTGGCACGGGCTAAAGAGGCAGCCGAAGCCGCCAACCGCGCCAAAAGTGAATTTTTGGCTAACATGAGCCACGAACTGAGAACGCCGTTAAATGGCATTTTAGGCTTCGCCCAAATCCTCAACTATGATAAAACCTTAAATGCCCAACAACGCGATGCCATCCACACCATCCAACAATCTGGCGAACATTTGCTCACCTTGCTCAATGACATCTTAGACATGTCCAAAGTTGAAGCCGGGAAAATGGAACTACAGCCAAAGGATTTTCATTTTAAGAATTTTCTCAAGGGGATTGCCGACATCATTCAAATTCGCGCCCAACAAAAAGGCACTGGTTTTTTATCTGAATTTTCCTCAGATTTGCCAATCGCCGTGAATGCTGATGAAACGCGATTACGCCAAGTGCTGATTAATCTACTCGGTAATGCTGTCAAGTTCACAGAGCTTGGTAAAGTGACTTTGAAGGTAAGTCAGCGTGAAAATAAAATCCATTTTCAGGTTGAAGACACCGGGCATGGTATTGCCCCAGATGAGTTGGAAACCATCTTTCAACCTTTCCAACAAGTGGGTGATCAGAAACATCAAAACGATGGGACTGGACTGGGTTTACCTATCAGCAAAAAGCTTGTGGAAATGATGGGCGGTACGCTAAATGTCAAAAGTACCCTTGGCAAGGGCAGTGTTTTTTGGTTTGACTTAGCACTGCCCTTTGTGAACGAATGGCGGCCGGTTGATAATATTTATGAACGGCATGTCATTGGATTTAAAGGAAAATCACGCATCATTTTGGTGGTAGATGACAAAAATGCTAATCGTGCCGTGCTAGTCAATCTGCTTTCACCGCTTGGTTTTGAGGTACTGGAAGCGTCCAATGGTGAGGAAGGATTTGAAAAAGCCTTGGCAAAACGACCCGATGTGATTTTAATGGATTTAGTCATGCCGGTGATGGATGGTTTTGAGGCCACTCGCCGGATACGCCAATCGGCTAAACTTCCCGATGTGGTGATCATCGCCGTTTCAGCCAGTGCCTTTAAACAGGATCGCCAAGACAGTTTGGCGGCCGGCTGTGACGATTTTATTGCCAAACCCATATCAACCGATGAAATGTTGGACAAGTTGCATAAGCAGTTGAAATTAGAATGGGTGTTTGGCACTGACAATCTTGAATCTCAAGACAGTTTGCATAGTTCAGAAGAAGCCCCGTTGGTTGGCCCCCCAGCCCAAGAAGCTAAAATGTTGTACAAACTCGCCATGCAAGGTAATGTGGGCCGTCTTATTGAACAAGCAAGCCAATTAGAAAAAACCGATGACAAATTAAAACCTTTTGCCACAAAACTGCGGCGGTTAGCAGAAGAATTTCAAGTGCGAAAAATCCGTGAATTGATTAAACTCTATTTGTAACGTTTAGCTGGAGTCCAAACTTTAGTTTGGCAGCCGACGTCCAAACTTTAGTTTGGCAAGCGTCCTAGATTAAGTCCGAAGTCCGGAGTCCAAGATTTATCTTGGACATCTATTTATACTCAAGAAGGGAACAAATTTTCAGGCTAAAGTTTTTCTCCGAAAAACTTTAGCCTGAAAAGGACTTTTTGAGAAACAAAAATAACTTAAGCAAGCCCCAACGGGGCGACATTAATAAAGCCTGGGGCAGCGCCCCAGGAAATCTGCCAAACTAAAGTTTGGACTCCTGTATAACCAAACAATTAAGTGAGATAAACATGACGAATACTGATAAAGGCACAATACTCATCGTAGATGATGTCCCGACTAATTTAAAGGTACTATTTACCTATTTAGGTGAACTCGGTTTTAACATCTGTGTTGCAGAAAATGGTGAAGATGCTTTAGAACAAATGCCTTATGCTGAACCAGAGCTAATTCTACTAGATGTGATGATGCCGGGCATAGACGGATTTGAAACTTGCCGCCGCTTAAAAGCCAATGAAGAAACCCGTGACATTCCAGTGATTTTTATGACAGCGTTGTCCGAAACGGTGGACAAAGTAAAGGGCTTTAAACTGGGAGCCGTTGATTACATCACTAAACCGATTCAATCTGAAGAAGTGCTAGTCCGCATTACCGCGCACCTGACTTTAAGGAGACAACAAAAAACGCTTGAAAAACAAAAACGCCAATTACAACAACAGAATAGTGAGTTAGAGGCCTTCGCTCACACCGTCGCTCACGATCTCAAAAATCCCCTAAACGCAATAAGGGGTTTTAGTGGCATCCTGATTGATGATTTGGCCCCTCAAATAGATTCAGAATCGCTGGAATCTTTACGAAACATAGAAACGGCTAGTGAAAAGATGGCTGACATCATTAATGCCTTGCTTTTATTGGCAAGTGCCCGTAGCCAAGAAGTACAAATGAAAGCATTCGATATGACTGAAGTCGTCACTGGGGTGCAGCAGCGTTTAGCTCACATGATTGAAGAATATCAAGGCGAAATTATCACGCCAACAACGTGGCCGACAGCACAAGGCTATGCGCCTTGGATTGAAGAAGTTTGGACAAATTACATCACCAACGGCTTAAAATATGGGGGCAAACCACCGCGTTTAGAATTAGGCGCAACGGCTAACGAAGAAAATGGTTACATTCGCTTTTGGGTACGCGACAATGGGCCGGGCCTCACCGAGGAAGAACAAAGCCATTTATTTGTACCCTTTACCCGCATTAGCCAAGTACGCATTGAAGGACATGGTTTAGGATTATCTATTGTGCAGCGGATAGTTGAAAAATGCCGGGGGCAGGTGGGCGTAGAAAGTCAAGAGGGTTATGGGAGCACTTTTTATTTTACCTTACCGATGAAAGGTGAAAGGTAAAACGGGTAACGGGAACGGGAAAAATAGGTGTGTCTTGGGGTGGTAAAAATAATTAATGATTAATGATTAATGATTAATGATTAATGATTAATGATTAATGATTAATGATTAATGAGTTAAATGAGATTGTTTTTAAAACTTTTTTACTAAGCGGAATAAAATTGGATCAAGTTTTAGAACCCGTTGGAACCTCCTTTTCACCACCCCAGGTGTGTCCCATTTATCCTACAGACTTTGAGTTGTCTTGCGGCTTTTGGTAAGGTTTCTTTGGAATGCCCTGTTTTCTTTCTTGATGTTATACGGAACGTACTTGAAAAAGGTGAAAATGGGATAACTATTGAATTAGCAAGTAGGAAGAAAAGGAAACTCAAAGATTAAACTTAAAAAATCCGTTTATTCCAAAAATCCGTTGTACTTTCAGTATAATAGCTGTTGTTAATGGCTTACATGCCAAGGTGTCTAAAACCTTTTGGTTTTAGGGCCAGGCTGGCGAATTGATTCATTCGATTTGATTGAAGGCCCCTGAGACTAAAAGCTTTTGTTAATGGCTTACCATACCAAGAAGTCTAAAACATGACGGTTTTTTTGAGGGCCAGGTTGGCGAATTGATTCATTCGATTTGATTGATGACCCTATCGATAAAAACTTCTAAAAGAACAAGTGGGACACACCCCTATTTTAACTGATAACTGATAACTGATAAATTACCAACAAAACGGAAAATACCTCAATGAAAAGCACACAAGAAACCGGCTACATTTTAGTCAACCAAGCGTTAATCATCCTTGGGAATAGTCTAGCGTTGCACCAATGGTTACCAGAAGAAGCGTTTGAGTTAACCGGACAGCAACTGACCAATGTTTTTCCTATGCTGATTGGCTATGAAGATCAGCTAGAAGAATTAATTCAGCAACAGAGGACAGAACCCATCATCATTTCTCAGATTGGTTACCATACGACGGCTGAAGGAAATTGCTATTTTAACTTACAAGTGGAACGGTGCAACTATGCCGAAGTCGTTTTGCTCGTCACCATAGCAGATGTTACTGAGTCAACCCGTCTGGAACAAGCATTGCTTCAAGAACGAAACGAGCTGCGCCTACAAATGATTGAACGAGAAAGGATTGATGCGGCACTGCGACTAGAATTAGCAGCACATAAACAAACCACCGCTGCACTACAGCAAGCGAAAGAAGCGGCCGAAATAGCCAACCGTGCCAAAAGTGCCTTTCTTGCCAACATGAGCCACGAATTACGCACCCCGCTCAACGGCATTTTAGGGTATGCACAAATTCTAAAACGGGACAAAACCTTAAACGAAAAGCAACAAGAATGGGTCGATATCATCCAACGCAGTGGCGAGTATTTATTGACCCTAATTAATGACACTTTAGATCTATCTAAAATTGAAGCAAACCGCCTAGAAATTAAACCGGCCGATTTTTATTTTGAAGGATTTATCAAACAAATTAATGAATTATTCAAAATGAAAGCCGAGCAAAAAGGCATTACCTATCATTACCAACCACTGACGCAACTGCCCACGATTATTCATGCTGATGAAACAAGGTTGCGGCAAATTTTCATCAACTTGTTAGGTAATGCCGTCAAATTTACGGAACGTGGCGGCGTGACTTTCAAAGTCAGTTCAATCCAAACGCCAAAATCTCAACTCCAAAATCAGAAAATCCGTTTTCAAGTCGAAGATAGCGGCATTGGAATTGCCCCTGATGAACTAGGCAAAATATTTTTGCCCTTCCAACAGGCCGGTGAACGCCATTATCAGGCACAAGGCACTGGACTAGGTTTAGCTATCAGCAAAAGATTGGTTGAAATGATGGGCGGAGAATTGCATGTTGAAAGTACATTAGGACAAGGCACAACATTTTGGATGGAACTCGACTTGCCAGAAGTTTTTTCTATGATACCAAAGCAAACCGAAAAACGAATAATTATAGGTATTGATGGGCCGTCCCGCAAAGTGTTGGTAGTTGACGATCAATGGGAAAATCGTTCAGTATTAGTTAATTTGTTAAAGCCTTTGGGTTTTGAAATCATGGAAGCCAGCAACGGTCAGGAAAGCGTAGAAAAAGCACGTCAATTTAGGCCAGATGTGATTTTGATGGATTTAGTCATGCCCGTCATGGATGGCTTTGAGGCTACCCGCTCGATCCGCCAAGTCAATGAACTTACTGATGTTATCATCATCGTCACTTCAGCCAGTGCGTTTCAACAGGATCAAGAGGTCAGTTTGGCCGCCGGTTGCAATGATTTTCTTGCCAAGCCCATACAACTCGATGAGATGCTAGAAAAACTGCGTGAACATTTAAAATTGGAATGGGTATATGAAGTTGACCGCCGCCCTAAAAAAACCCAAGACCATTTGCAAATATCAGACAAAACCACTCAACCCCTTGTTGTGCCACCGGCACCAATTATTAAAACGCTGTACGAATTCACCATGCAAGGTCATATAGATGGTATCATTGAACAAGCGACACAGTTAGAAAAAACCGATGAAAAATTCAAACCGTTTGCCACAGAACTACTGCGGTTAGCAAATGAATTTCAAGTGCGGAAAATCCGTGAATTGATTAAACCTTATTTGTAACTCTTTGTACTTTAGTTTGGCAGGAGTCCAAACAGGAGTCCAAACTTTAGTTTGGCAGGAGTCCAGTTTGGACAGATTTTAGACGTATTTTACCCGTCAAAACAATATTGACAGAGTACTAGTACAGTAAGGCGGAAGTTTCCATACCACCCTAACGCCAACGGCTAAAGCCGTTGTCTAAAAGCTTAAGTACCCTAAAGGGTACTTTAGATGAGTTAGTCGGCATCAATAATCGAGGCTTTTAGCCAACTAAAGCCGTTGTCTAAAAGCTATCGTGACGTATCAGGGCACTATAAGAGAGTTAGTAGGTGAAAGCTTAACGATGCTTTTAGACAACTGTTCAGGCTAAAGTTTCGCGGAGCGAAACTTTAGCCTAAAAAGCGGTTGTCTGCTTTAGCGCCTTGCGTTTGTAGTAGTCGCTTTAGCGCCTTGCGTTTGTAGTAGGCGCTTTTTTGCGTGCGTTTGTAGTAGGCGCTTTAGCGCCTAAGTTTGTAGTAGTCGCTTTAGCGACTTAATCTTTATGTGAGTTGTGGCTAAATAAAATACCCACACACTCAAAAAAAAACTTTTTTCTCTATGGGTATATTATTTTCACGCTCCTCCCTTAGAACGAAATGAGGCTTTTGTCATTTTTAAGACGGAGAAATCTTAGGCAACACCGGAGAAGTTAGATCGAAATGAGACATGACAAAAAGGCTCAGTTGTTCAGTATTGGTATAAGTGTGTTTATTGAGATTATCGCGTCAAGCGACAACTGAAGAGGCGAAAATGAAATAAGATTTCTCGCTCGGCTAAGATTTCTCACTCGGCTCGAAATGACATAACTCAGTGTTTAGTATAAATGTGTTTATTGAGATTATCGCGTCAAGCGACAACTGAAGAGGCGAAAATGAAATGCCCGGCTAAGATTTCTCGCTCGGTGAGACATGACATAATCAAATCAGTTGTGTTTAGTATAAATGTGTTTATTGAGATTATTGCGTCAAGCGACAGTATAATAAATACCACTTATTCGATTGAATATAAAGGGAAAGTTATGAAAACTCCGTTGTACAGAACAATTTCTTTAAGTCATTGATTGGAAGTATATGGCGGAAAAAATCTGGTCGCTTTCAAAGATTTCTCCCGCCTCAAGAAATGACAGTAAAAAAAATATCCGGTACACAGTTTGTAACTATAGTTTTCTGAGGAAAACATCCGAGGTTTTGCCTATTCGCGAAGTTTTAATCTGTGTTTCGGAAATTAAAGTTAACCAAACAACTAAGTATACGGAACGTACTTCAAATCCGTGAAAATGACATGCCGGAACGGGTAATAAAATGAGTAAGCAAAATTATCTACTTATCATTAATTTAATCATTTTTCATTTTTCATTAGTATAAGTGACAAACATGACAAATACTGACAAAGGCACACTACTCATTGTGGATGATGTTCCTATTAATTTGGGGCTACTTTTTACCTATTTACGTGATCTTGGCTTTAGCATACGTGTTGCAGAAAGTGGTGAAGATGCCTTAGAACAAATACCTTATGCTAAGCCCGATCTCATTTTACTGGATGTGATGATGCCGGGCATAGACGGATTTGAAACTTGCCACCGCCTGAAAGCCAACGCCGAAACCCGCGACATCCCGGTGATTTTTATGAGCGCGTTGTCCGAAACAGTGGACAAAGTCAAGGGCTTTAAAATGGGCGCCGTCGATTACATCACCAAGCCGGTTCAACAGGAAGAAGTGCTAGCCCGCATTACCGCACACCTGACTTTAAGAAAGCAACAACAACTGCTTGAAAAACAAAAACGCCAACTACAACAACAGAATAGCGAATTAGAAGCCTTCGCTCACACGGTCGCTTACGATCTCAAGAATCCATTAAGCGCAGTTTCAAATCTAACTGACTTGATCATCGATGAATTTGATAACTTGTCGAAATCAACCCTATTAAAACATTTACAAATGATTGAACTGTCTAGCTCAAAAATGTTCAATATTATCAATTCCTTGCTGTTATTGGCGAGTACACGCAGCCAAAAGATACAGATGTCAACACTCAATATGGCCCAAATCGTCACAGGGGCGCAGCAGCATCTCGCTGAGGTGATTAAAGAATACCAAAGCGAAATTATCACGCCGACAACGTGGCCGGCAGCACAAGGCCATGCACCTTGGATTGAAGAAATTTGGATGAACTACATCATCAACGGTTTAAAATATGGGGGCAAACCTCCACGTTTAGAATTGGGCGCAACCCCTGACGAAAAGGGTTACATTCGCTTTTGGGTGCGCGACAATGGGCCGGGCATCACCGAGGAAGAACAAAGCCACTTATTTGTTCCCTTTACCCGCATCGGCCAAGCACGCATTAAAGGACATGGCTTAGGATTATCTATTGTGCAACGGATAGTTGAAAAATGCGGAGGACAAGTCGGTGTAGAAAGTCAAATCGAACAAGGGAGTACCTTTTACTTTACTTTACCAATCATTGATAATTAATACAGTTGTTCCAAAATAATGGATAAAAACCTCCGAGTAATGCCATGAATCGGAGGTTTCACTTTATTAACTATTTATTTTACAATTTACCAATCATTGATAATAGACTTACGCATTGACAGATGGAAATATTTCTGATTCAGTTTAAATACAAGAACTTACAAATTTTGTTTTTGGGCAATTTTTCTCAATTTATCCCTGGCTAAAATATTCATAACTCATTGATATTAATAGTGAATACAAAAATTTTAGTTTGTCAATGCGTAAGTCCTAGATAATTAATTAACTGATGTTACGCTGAAGATTTCGTAGCAAAGCTCGACACGACGTAACTTCGCTATGCGACGATCAATGACACAAACTTTGGTTTCGCAGTCGTCCAAACTTTAGTTTGGCAGGTTTGGCAAGAGTCCAAACTTTAGTTTGGCAGGACTGCTGTATTTGACGGGTAATTTTCACTCTGGTGGGTTACGCGGAGCGAAACCCCAATGCCATATCGTACGGAAAAGGCCCGTTTGTAGTAGGCGATTTATCGCCTCACGCAAGCAACTAGTGCAAGAAAGCGGAAGTCCCGGTACCACTTAGCCAACGGCTAAAGCCGTTGTCTAAAAGCTTAAGTACCCTAAAGGGCACTAAGTACCCGTGCAGGCACTGGTTCAGTTCAATGCAATCCTGATGGCGAGATATGTTTTCATTGCCTTGATAAATAAGCCTGAAACTTAAGTTTTGACGGTATTATTTTAACCCGTTGATTTTTATAGATTTTACACCTAACTGAACCAGTGCCGTTAGTAGGCTTTAGCCTCCTACCGCTTTTAGACAACGGCTTTAGCCGTTGGCGTTGGAGTGGTATCGAAACTTCCGCTTTACTGCACTAGTCGTCCAAACTAACGTTTGGCAGAATAGTGATACGCGGGCCCCCTGTTATTAACACAATTTGGACTATCGATTTTGAGGGCCATAAAAGGCTTCTTCAGTTTTCAAATTAAGTTATGGCCCTCAGTCGCGCTTCATTGTTATACTTTTTGTAGGTATTTTGTTGCTTAACTAAATAGCATTGACGCTCTACCCACCTACATAACCCGACAAAATGAAATTGACAATGTACTAGGGCTATTCACTAGGGGCCCCTTCGAGGTTGGGGCAGTGATTCAAGTAAGCGTGTTCGCCCTGGCTTAACTCGGAACAAAATGAAAAACAATAACTTATTGATTAGCTTTTAATTCACAATTTCAGGCAAAAGTTTCGCTCCGCGAAACTTTTGCCTGAAACACAATTCACAATTCACAATTCGTTTGCGTTACCCATTACCAATAAAAATGTTCACCAACTCTCTAAAACACTTCATTTCCAAACTCTCTCGAAAAGTCCCCCTGAGAACCGTCATCATTGTGCCATTTGTCATACAAATCTTCGCAGTGGTGGGATTGACAGGATGGCTCTCATTTAGCCACGGCCAAAAAGCGGTTGATGATCTCGCTACCCAGTTACGGAGCGAAATCACCACTCGCATCCTTATGGTTCTCAAAAGCCATACCACAATGCCCCATCGGGCTAATCAAATGAATGTGAATGTCATTCATCTCGGCCGGTTGAAATTGGACGACATACACGCTATGGAACGCCACTTACGGAAACAGATACAGCAGTTTGATACCGTCAGTTACATCGGTATTGGTACTGAACAGGCCACGTATGTCGGGGCACAACGGCTTGATAGTGGCTCTATCCTTATAGAAACCTTAGATAAAACCGCTCATCTGAAAATCAGGGAGACCAATAGTCTAGGTACCAAACTCCGAAAAACCATACCAAACTATAATCATCGGCATCAAGCTTGGTACCTGAAAGCCAAGAATGAGGGAAACCCGGTTTGGAGTAAAGCCTACTTTTCCAGTCGGCGTACCACGCTTTCAGTTAATCACCCCATCTACGACAATCAACACAAGCTACTGGCTGTCGCAACCGCCGATATCAGTGTCTTAAAAATTAGTCAGTTTCTTCGAGACTTGGAAATCGGTCAAACCGGACAGGCCTTCATCATGGAACGTTCTGGCCTCTTGGTAGCAACTTCCACCGATGAAAAGCCATATCGCACTCAGGAGGAAAGAAGTTCAGGCGAGCAGGCGAGGAATTCAGAAGTTCAGGCGTTCCGGAATTCAGAAGATCAGAACCCCGGAACAAAGGAAGGCCTGAATAAAACCGAACAATTTAAGGCGACAGAAAGTAGTGATGCTTTAACTCGCGCCGCCGCACGCTCTTTAATTCAACAGTTTGGCGATCTGAACACCATTAAAGAAAGACAACCGCTTGATTTTAGAGACAATGGCAACCTATATTTCCTCCAAGTTGAGCCATTTAAGGATAAGTGGGGGCTAGATTGGCTGATCGTCGTCGTCGTGCCAGAGGCCGATTTCATGGAACACTTTGACGCGAATATGTATTACACCATTCTACTGTGTCTGGCGGCGTTGTTGGTAACCATTTTGGTTGGCATTCTCACCGCCCAATGGATTATCCAGCCGCTCCTGCGCTTAAACACCACTGCCAAAGTACTCGCCAAGCATGAATGGCAACAAATGGTGGAAGTTGAACATCAGATGGTTGAAGTTGAACGTCAAGATGAAGTGGGGGAACTTGCCAACTCATTCCGTCGTATGGCAACGCAACTGCAAAAATCGTTTACGGCCCTAGAAGCAAAAAATACCGACTTACAACGCCAGGGCGAACTCAAAGATGAGTTTTTGGCGAATACCTCCCATGAATTGCGAACACCCCTTCAAGGCATTATCGGCATGGCTGAATCCCTAATTGACGGTGCCACTGGACAACTTTGCCCAAAAACCTGCTCAGAATTAGCCCTGATTGTTGGCAGTGGACGGCGACTCTCCAGCCTCATTAATGATATCCTTGATTTTTCCAAACAAAAACACAAAAAGATTGAACTGCAACTGAAGTTGGTGAATCTGCGAGAAATCGCTGAGATTGTGCTTAGGTTCTGCCAACCCCTTATGGGCAACAAGGATTTGCAACTCATTAACGCCATTCCTCCTAACCTTCCGCTGGCAAACGCGGACGAAAATCGTGTACAACAAATTCTGCACAACCTTGTTGGTAATGCGATCAAGTTTACTGAAAGAGGCCTCGTCAAAATTTCCGCCGAAGTCTGTGTCAGTCATCAGTTATCAGTTATCAGTCATCTACGTCCAGAAAAACGTCCTGAAAAACAACTGAACAGTGATAACTGTTTACTGATAACTGTTTCAGACACCGGGATTGGTATTCCTGCTGATAAAACAACGCAAATATTTGAATCATTTGAACAATTATACAGTTCAACAACGCAACACGGCCACACCGGCTTAGGTTTAGCCATCACCAAACACTTGGTGACGTTGCACGGTGGAGACATTTGGGTAAAATCAACTGTCGGCGTAGGCTCAAAGTTTAGCTTTACCCTCCCCGTTATCAGTGATCAGTTATCACTGAGCAGTGATCAGAAGTCTGGACAAATCGCCGCGGCCGCTTCGTCACCTTCTCACGGATCGAGTCCTCCCGTGTACGATGGAATTGACGCGGTAGCGGGAACGGCCGCTTTAGCGGATACCGAAGTAGAACCAGGAACCTCCGCTTTAGCTGAAACGGCACGAGGAATCACCGCTTTAGCGACTACACCACCGTCTCAAAACTTCATGCCGTCTGTGTCGGAGCAAGAAGCTTTCAAAATTATGATTGTAGATGACGAGCCGGTGAATCTTCACGTCCTCGCTAACCATCTCTCCTTGCACCACTATGCCACCATTCAAGCAGCTTCAGGCCTTGAGGCCATCGCTACCCTTGAAAAAGGTGTAACACCCGATCTGATTTTGCTTGATGTGATGATGCCTCACATGACGGGCTACGAAGTCACGCAAAAAATCCGTGAAACTTGGGAAGCGAATGAATTACCTATTGTTTTATTAACCGCCAAAAATCAAGTGGCTGATTTAGTCATGGGATTCAAAGTTGGTGCCAATGATTATCTAACGAAGCCGATCTCAAAACCTGAACTCCTTGCCCGCATCAAAACACATCTTCACATCAAGCAACTCAAAGCCCAAGCGCTACGTCTCGCCATTGAAAGCGAAAGAAGACTAACACAATTCCTAGAAGCCGTACCCGTGGGAGTCTTAGTGACTGATGCCAACGGCCATCCCTACTACGCCAATCAGAGAGCGCAGCAATTACTGGGTAAAGGCGTGGTGCCAGAAGCCACCGCTGAACAATTCACTTCAGTTTATCAAATCTATATGGCGGGCACTGAGCAACTCTATCCCAATGATCGTCGGCCCAACATACTCGCGTTGCAAGGCCAAAGTGCAACGGTTGATGATATGGAAATCCACCAACCAGACAACAATATTATTCCCATAGAAGCGTGGGGCTCGCCCATCTTTGATGAAAACGACAACATTACCTACGCGATGATGGCCTTTCAAGACATTACTGAACGCAAACAGGCCGAAGTCGAGCGGGAAAGATTTAATAAACAACTGCTTGAACTCAATAAAGCGTTAGAAGACTATTCACACACCTTAGAAGAAAAAGTCAAAGAACGCACACGCAAATTAGCGAAAAGCGAAGCCATTTTAGCAGATGCCCAACGTATGGCACTGCTTGGCAGTTGGGTATGGGATATCAGGACAGACATCGTCCTCCGATCCGCGCAAGACTGTCGTAATTTTAAACAAGAATCAGAAGGTTATACGCCAAGCTATCAAACCTTTATTGAGCGCATACATCCCGTTGACAAGAATATTATTAGTTCCATGTTGGAAAAAAGCCTCAAAGATGGACATACGGCCGAATTTGAATTTCGGGTGATATGGCCTGACGGCCAAATCCGCACGATGCGTTCACAGACAGAATTGGAATTCGACAAATCGGGTACCCCAGTTCGCATGAAAGGATTTACCCAAGACATCACTGAACGCAAACAAGCAGAGATCAAATTACAAGAAGCCAAAAAAGCGGCCGAAGAGGCCTTACAACAATTGCAAGCCACCCAAGAACAATTAGTAGAAGCGGCCAAAATGGCTGAGTTAGGCAATCTAGTTGCCGGCGTTGCCCACGAAATCAATAACCCGGTGGGTGTCGGTGTGACGGCCATTTCTCGACTCGATACGCTCACAAAAGAGCTGACGCAGTTGTATAAAAGCGGTCAAATGAAACGGTCCGACTTAGAAAAATACTTGAAATCAATCCAAGAAGGCAGTGAACTTACCTTTAAAAACTTAACTCGCGCTGCTGAATTGATTCAAAGTTTCAAACTCGTTGCCGTGGATCAGGCAGGTGAACAGCAGCGGACTTTTACATTGAAAGAGTATCTGCATGAGATTTTGACCAGTTTACAGCCCGAATTTAAACGCACCAAACATCAAGTTTCGATTGTGTGTGATGAACAAATCACGTTGTCCAGTTATCCGGGCGCTTTTTTTCAGATCCTCACCAATTTCATTATGAATTCATTGATACATGGATTCAAAGACCAACCTGAAGGAAAGATTACGGTAGAAGCGAAAACCTCCACCCTCGATACTCCCTACCACTCACGGGGAGAAAGCAGTGAAGGTGATTTAAAATCAGTAACCTACACCCACTCCGTTGAGGGTAAGGGTGAGGGTGAGGGTGAAAAAAGACAGTTAATCTTGCGTTATTCTGACAACGGCAAAGGAATTCCTAATGAGGTGATTAACAAGATTTTTGACCCGTTTTTTACCACGAACCGTCAAGGTGGTGGCAGCGGCTTGGGCTTACATATCGTTTTCAATCTTGTGACGCATAAATTAAATGGGACAATCTCTTGCGAGAGTACCACTGGACAAGGGACAACATTTACCCTTAAAATTCCGATGTCGGTTTGAAATGCAGTCGTCCAAACTTTAGTTTGTTGGCCGGAAGTTTGGCAGTCGTCCAAACTTTAGTTTGGCAAGCGTCCAAACTTTAGTTTGGCAGTGCCAGAGAATTAATGGCCGTGCCAAGTTAAAACTGGCCGACGACTAAAACCCGTCAATAGAACATTGACAGAGTACTAGCTGGGGTGATGAAAATGAGGTACCGACTGGGGTGGTGAAAATGATTAATGATTAATGATTAATGATTAATGATTAATGAATTAAAGTTTTCAATCTTGTGACGCATAAATTAAATGGGACAATCTCTTGCGAAAGTACCACTGGACAAGGGACAACATTTACCATTAAAATTCCGATGTCGGTTTGAAATGCAGTCGTCCAAACTTTAGTTTGGCAGTGCCAGAGAATTAATGGCCGTGCCAAGTTAAAACTGGCCGACGACTAAAACCTGTCAATAGAACATTGACAGAGTACTAGCTGGGCTGATGAAAATGAGGTACCGACCAATACTGTTCGGAACAAGTTTTGCATTAATTTTACAACTGTTTGAGATTTAATAAAAATTAAAATTCCCTCACAAAGGCAGTTGGCGTGAACATGCAGCAAGACATGCAACTAATGAATGGTGAGGTGGCGCATCTATTAGGTTTGGCAAAAACGATATCGCTAGAAGCCAAAAATATTCCGATCAATACTATAAATATTCAGATATACTCAACACTGTTAAAATAGTAGCTCTTGATACACCCCCCCAGCCCCTATCAAGAGGGGAGTAAGTCCCCTTACGTCATGGGATTTAGGGGTGTGTTTTGGCTATCAAACGAAGTAACGAGCTTCGCTACGATAAAAAACGCAATCATTTTTAGGGATGCGAATTAAGGGTTAAATTGAATATTATAAAATCAATAACTTATAAAAACATCGTCATTGAAAGTGATTTTATAAGTCTTTTTTAGGCTAAAGTTTTTCGGAGAAAATTTAGCCTAAAATGTTCATTATACCTTTTTCATTTGATCGCGAGATATTCGCATTAGGGGTGCTGAGTATAATTATTTAGTCCCCTTTAGGGGACAGTAGCTCTTTAGACAAACTACGTCCTTCGCTACGCGAGATCACGGCTTGTGCAGTTGGCTATGAAAGAAATTATTTTTCGCCAAACGCATTGCTTTCTCATTCAATGACCCCAGTGCCCGATAGACTGATACCACTTATTTTTATCCATCGGCCCGAAGGGCAAGCCTTGTTGCTTCTTCGTACCACACAAGAGAATAAAGACAATGAGCGAAATCAATTTAACATTCCGGCGTTACAAAGACAACGACAGCGCACACTTGAAATGGAATAAAGATGTCATAGAGTCAGGGGAGTCTTACCTCTGTCCGACGTATGTGCATCGCACACCACCCTGCCAAGGAAGTTGCCCCTCTGGTCACGATATCCGTGGCTGGCTACTCATTGTACGTGGGCTGGACAAACCCTCAAAGGGAATGCGGTGGGAGGAATACGCCTTTCGGCGCATGACCGAAGCCAACCCTTTCCCGGCCGTTATGGGTCGCGTCTGTCCCGCACCTTGCCAAGACGGTTGTAATCGCAACGAAGTGGAAAACTCTGTTGGCATCAACTCAATTGAGCAATACATCGGTGATTGGGCGCGGGAAAACCATCTTAGCTTCCCCAAACCGGCGCATGAGACCTGCAAAAAAGTTGCCATCGTCGGCGGTGGGATTGCCGGCTTGGCTGCCGCCTATTTTCTGCGCCGCCGGGGACATAGTTGTACTATTTTTGAGGGATACAACACGCTCGGTGGCATGATGTCTTTCGGCATCCCCGGTTACCGCATACCCCGCGACGTTCTTGATGACGAGATCAAGCGAATCCTCGATATGCGTGTTGAGGTCAAATTGAATACCCGCGTAGGCACTGACGTTACCATTGAGCAATTGGAAAAGGAATACGATGCCATTTTCTGGGGGATTGGTGCCACCTCTGGCAAGGCATTGCCTATCCCCGGTGCAGATGCGCCGAATTGCGTTGATGGCATGGCGTTTTTACGCGCTTTTAACGAAGGGCGACTACAGCACTTATCGGGCCGCATATTGGTTGTAGGTGGCGGCGATACCGCTATGGACGTAGCCGCGGTAGCCCGGCGTATAGGCCATATTTCTCAGAACCACGAAAAAGATCGCCCGGAAAACGTGATCTTGGGCTACACCGTCCACGACGTGGCCTCAGCGGCTCGTCGAAAAGGCGCGGACGTGTGGATTGTCTACCGTCGTCCCATCTCAAAGGCACCAGCGACCAAACATGAATTGGAGGCCGTTATTTCCGAAGGTGTGGAAATTCACGAGAGCTTGGCACCGTTAGAAGTCATTCGAGGCGAAGACGGTCGGGCTACCGCGCTCCGGGTGATGCCGGTCGATTGGGTAAACGGTAAAATGGTACCCAAGGAAGGCCAAGAATTTGAGATTGAGTGTACCATGATTGTCGGCGCCACCGGCCAGAAAGGTGATTATACCGGCATTGAAGAACTTGATAACGGTCGGGGCCAGATAGATGTTGACAAAACCTATCAAGTGGCATCCAAGCCCGGTCATTTCGTAGGTGGAGACGCGATTAAACCACATTTGCTGACCACGGCGATTGGCCATGCTTCCACCGCTGTTGAAAGTATAGATGACTACCTGAAGGGCGAAGACATTTCCGTCCGCCCGAAAGTAGACGTCCATCACTTCAACCTACTTCAAGAACTACAGGCCCACAATCTGCAACCGGACGAGTACGATCATCAAGAGACTTGGGGTACTAACAACTCGAGTTTTGCCGTTCACAACTACGAGGAGCGTTCATCCTCCGAGATCATTCCTTATGAACGACTCTTCTTAGGTCATTTTTCCTACGAACCTCTGAACTTGCGTGAAGAGGTTAAAATCACCTCGGAGCAAGTACTCGGCAACTTTAAGGAACGCTTTGTTGGCCTAACGGAAGAAAAGGCGATTGCCGAAGCCAACCGTTGCATGAGTTGCGGTATGTGCTTTGAATGTAACAACTGCATCACTTACTGTCCGCAAAGTGCGGTATTCAAGGTGAAAAAGGACAGTCATGTTATAGGGCGCTACGTCGAAACTGACTACGCTAAGTGCGTTGGCTGTCACATCTGTAAAGATGTCTGTCCAACTGGGTACATCCAAATGGGGCTGTTGTGATGTCACCAGACGGTTAAATTCTCAAGGTGGGGTTCCGCTATGCGAACCCCATACTTCAAAGTGGGCCGGGTTGTCGGATTGAGAGGCCTTATAATTAATGGCAAATCTCCAAGGTTTTAGAAACCTTGGAGGTTTTTGCCTTGTTTGAGGGCCATAAAATACTTACGTCGGCAAAAGTTTCGCTCCGCGAAACTTTTGCCGACGTGGATGCTTTCAAATTAAAGCATGGCCCTTTCTATATGTGAAGTTGAGACGCATGCCAACACGTTAGTATAATAACCAAAACAACCCAATTCTCATTCGCTTATTTCCCTTGTCAAAGTACTCGGTGAGCTTGCTTTATTCAAAGTGGGCCGGGTTGTCGGATTGAGAGGCCTTATAATTAATGGCAAATCTCCAAGGTTTTAGAAACCTTGGAGGTTTTTGCTGGCAGGAGTCCAAACTTGAGTTTGGCAGTCGTCGTTTGGCAGGAGTCCAAACTTGAGTTTGGCAAGAGTCGTTTGGCAGGAGTCCAAACTTGAGTTTGGCAGTACTAGTGAGATTACAGGAATCATAAATGAAAAATAAACCGGTGATTTTTATGTTTTCCGGGCAAGGTTCCCACTCTTATCAGATGGGTAAAGAACTGTTTGAGCAACATCCGACTTTCCAGAAATGGATGTTAACTTTGAACGACATAGCCTCTGAGACGCTTGGTGAATCTTTGCTTGATAAGCTCTATGATAAAACCAAATCATCGAGCGACTTATTTGATCAAACGTTATACACTCATCCCGCCATTTTTATGGTGGAGTATGCGCTTGCTCAAGTGCTTTTGGAAGACGGAATAGAGCCAGATTATGTGTTGGGAACCAGTATGGGTGAGTTTGCCTCGGCGGCGGTGGCTGGGGTTATTTCGGTTGAAGAAGCACTCAAAGCCGTTGTGAAACAAGCGCAAGTGCTAGAAACTCATTGTCAAAAGGGTGGAATGACGGCTATTCTTCATAACCCGACGTTGTTCAATGAAACGCCTCAGTTAGTTAACTTAAGTGAATTAGCCTCAGTTAATTTTCATTCTCATTTTGTCGTCTCTGGCAAGCCAGAATCTTTAAAGGAGATTGAAAGATTTTTACGTCAGAAAAACCTAGCTTCTCAAAGTTTGCCAGTCTCAGTAGGTTTTCATTCCGCTTTGATTGAACCGGCAGCGCCCATTTATACGGATTTTATCAAGCATAAAACCTATCAACCGCCCAAAATTCCGTTGATTTCTTGTGTTTCTGCTGATATCCTCACTTCACTTCCTCAGAATTCTCTTTGGGACGTGATAAGAAAGCCGATACTCTTTCAACAAACGGTGCAAGCTTTAGAGAACAAGCAAGCTTATGTTTATCTGGATTTAGGGCCGTCTGGGACGTTGGCTAATTTTGTCAAGTATAATCTGACTAAACAGTCCCAATCCAAAAGTTTTCCGATACTGACACCGTTTGGGCAGAGTTTAAAAAACTTGGAAAAGGTTAAGGATTTTTTGTCAGCCAGAAAAATCCCCCCTAACACACCGAAGCCGTCAAAGGGAACTTCCACCAAAACCGAAATACTGGCTAACGCAACTGAAAGGAGAAAAAAGAAGATGATAACTTGGGTTTTTCCCGGGCAAGGTTCCCAAGAAAAAAGCATGGGTGCCACCCTCTTTGACGAGTTTGCCGATTTAACCGCGCAAGCGGATGACATTTTAGGCTATTCCATTAAAGAACTCTGTTTAGAAGGTACCCAGAAACAATTAAATCAAACCCAATACACCCAACCGGCTTTATATGTGGTTAATGCGTTGTCCTACTTCAAAAAAGTGGAACAAACCGGCAAACCAGCCGATTTTGTCGCCGGGCATAGTTTGGGTGAATATAACGCGTTGTTGGCGGCCGGTGGGGTTGATTTTGCCACTGGCTTAAAATTGGTGCAAAAACGTGGCGAACTGATGAGCCAAGCACCAACTGGGGCGATGGCAGCGGTAATAAATTGTTCGATTGAGAAACTCGAAGCGATTTTCTCGGAAAATGGGTTAACGGGTATTGATATTGCTAATTACAACACGCCCTCCCAACTGGTGATTGCCGGTTTAAAGGACGATATTAACCGCGTGTATGACATTTTTGAACCGATGGACTCGGTTCGGTGTGTTGTTTTAAATGTCAGTGCGGCCTTTCATTCGCGTTATATGCGTGACGCGCAACAAGAATTTGAACGCTTTTTAAAGGAAGTTAAGTTTGCAGAACTAAAAATACCGATCATCTCCAATGTTCATGCTCAGCCTTATAAGCAAACGGAAATCGTGGCCAATTTGGCAGAGCAAATCACCCATCCGGTGAATTGGGTAGACAGTATCCGTTATTTGATGGGACAAGGAGAGATGACATTTGAAGAAGTCGGCCCTGGCAAGGTGTTGACGAAGCTTATCGCAAAAATCCAAAAGGAAGCCGAGCCGCTCGTGGTTGCCGAAGAGAAGGTTCAGTTGGAACCCACTCCAACCCAATCACAGGCCCAAAAACAACCACCGGCGACTGAAATGTCTTCAGATATCACCGCAGAATCTCTGGGTAGTGAAGCATTCAAACAAGAATATCACCTCAAATACGCTTACGTCACCGGCGCGATGGTAAAAGGCATTGCTTCCAAAGAACTGGTTGTTAAAATGGGCAAAGCCGGGCTAATGGGCTTTTTTGGTACCGGTGGCCTTAAATTGCCCAAGATTGAGGCCGCGATTCAATTCATCCAACGAGAACTCAAGGATGGACAAGCGTATGGCATGAATTTCTTGCACAACCCTGGCGATCCACAATTGGAAGAGGACACCGTCGATTTGTTTTTGAAATATGGTATCAAAAACATTGAAGCGGCGGCCTTTATGCAAATAACCCCGGCACTGGTGAAGTATCGTTTGAAGGGATTAAGGCGGGATACATCTGGGAAAATTTCCACCGTCCACAAAGTCATGGCGAAAATATCAAGGCCTGAAATCGCCCAAGTTTTTTTAAGTCCCGCGCCTGAACGTATTGTGAAGAAATTGTTGGAAGCCAACCAAATTTCTCTTAAAGAGGCCGAGTTGTCAAAAGAAATGCCGATGGCCGATGATTTATGTGTCGAAGCAGACTCAGGCGGACATACTGATATGGGAATCATGTCGGTATTATTACCCACAATCATCAGACAACGCGATGAACTAATGGCAAAGTATCGCTACGCCAAACCAGTTCGAGTGGGTGCAGCAGGAGGAATTGGAACGCCAGAAGCCGCCGCGACGGCTTTTATACTCGGCGCGGATTTTATTTTGACGGGTTCCATCAATCAATGTACCGTAGAAGCAGGTACCAGTGAGGCCGTCAAAGAGATATTACAACAACTGAATGTCCAAGATACCGACTATGCGCCGGCCGGCGATATGTTTGAACTTGGCGCCAAAGTCCAAGTAGTGCGAAAAGGCGTATTTTTTCCGGCCCGCGCCAATAAATTGTATGATCTTTACCGCCACTACAACTCCTTGGACGAGATTGACGACAAAACCAAAAAACAAATCCAAGACAAATATTTCCACCGCAGCTTTGAAGAAGTCTATGCGGAAACCAAGGCATATTATGAAAAAGCCATGCCAGAAGAAATTGAAAAAGCCGAACGCAATCCCAAGCACAAAATGGCCCTCATTTTCAAATGGTATTTTGTGCATACCATGCGTTTAGCGATGCGAGGCAGTGCCGAGCAAAAAGTCGATTACCAGATTCACAGCGGCCCAGCGATGGGCGCATTTAACCAATGGGTGAAAGGCACGGCCCTAGAAAACGGGCGCAATCGGCATGTTGATGATATTGCCCAAAAGCTGATGCTGGGAACGGCCGAACTATTAAATCAACGTTGTCAGGAATTGAAGAAGCGTTTTTAGCGCCTTAGGATTGGCGAAAAAATAAATTTTCAGGTTTCACACACCCCTAGTACTATAGATGTTCAGAAAAATAATTTCTTTGGCAGCCAACGGCTAAAGCCGTTATCTCGCTCCGCTCGTTACTTCGTTTGTCTTCCCGCTCAAGTCCCCTAAAGGGGACTAAATAATTATCTGAATATCTATATTAGGACTTACGCATTGACAAATTAAATTTATTTAAAATTCAATGAGTTATTTGTAAAAACTCGTTTCGCCAATGATGCCAGTTATGTTAATAAAATCAATGATTTATTTGTATGAGTGCGTAAGTCCTATATATGTTGATTTTTTAAAAAGTTTAAATTCTTCAAAAAGTCACCGTTCCTAAAGGCGAAAAAATTTTCTGTATTGTTCCTATTTTCATCTGGACGGCATCCACTTGGAGCGAAAATTCAAGTGGTGCGAAAAGGCGTATTTTTTCCAGCGCCAATAAATTGTATGACCTTGTCAAGTCTAATCTGACTAAACCGTCTCAATCCAAAAGTTTTCCGATACTGACACCATTTAAACAAAGTTTACAAAATTTTAAAAAGGTTAAGGAATTTTTGTCAGCCGTAAAAATCTTCCTTAACACACCGAAGCCTTCGGTAGGAACTTCCACCAAAACAGAAAGACTGGCTAACGCAATTGAAAGGAGAAAAAAGAAGATGACAACTTGGGTTTTTCCCGGGCAAGGTTCCCAAGAAAAAAGCATGGGTGCCACCCTGTTTGACGGTAAAGCGGATTTAACGGCGCAAGCAAGCCGAGGCGATTTTAGGTTATTCCATTAAAGATGCGAATTAAGGGTTGAATTGAATCCTAAAAAATCAATGACCTTTCTCTCAAAAAGCCCTTTTGATTGGGGGCCAGGTTGTCATTTGAAACCTTTCAAATTTGAGGCTGGCCCTCTTTCGTTCCATTATTATTGGCTCGGTGCCGAAAAGTTTGCTCCGACGTTCAAACCGTCGCGGTGTTTTTTAAAAAACGGCAACATCGAAGGCATTGACTTCTCTTTCCAACTTTCTCTCAAAAAGCCCTTTTGATTGAGGGCCATGTTGTCATTTGAAACCTTTCAAATTTGAGGCTGGCCCCCTTTCGTTCCATTATTATTGGCTCTATCCAGAAAAGTTTGCTCCGCTCCGACGTTCAAACCGTCGCGGTTTTTAAAAAACGACAACATCGATGGCATTGACTTCTCTTTCCAACTTTCTCTCAAAAAGCCCTTTTGATTGAGGGCCATGTTGTCATTTGAAACCTTTCAAATTTGAGACTGGCCCTCTTTCGTTCCATTATTATTGGCTCTATCCAGAAAAGTTTGCTCCGACGTTCAAACCGTCGCGGTTTTTAAAAAACGACAACATCGATGGCATTGACTTCTCTTTCCAACTTTCTCTCAAAAAGCCCTTTTGATTGAGGGCCAGGTTGTCATTTGAAACCTTTCAAATTTGAGACTGGCCCCCTGTAGCTCCATTATTTATTGGCTATCGGTGCCGAAAAGTAACAAAGCTATTCAATCAGCAAATGCTTAATTGAACATTGACTGACGTGATTTGATGCTCGTTTCTAAAAATCCCTTATTATATACAATCCTTGTGCATTGTCAGACTAAAAACTTGATCATCAAGTATTACAAACGGGCCTTTTCCGTACGGTATGTCAACTTGGAACCTCAAACACCCGAAACCCCTGATTCCCAAAACAATAAATCACAAACTGCGAAATTTGGGCCTCTGGGTATTCCTTTTTGAGGCCCTCGACATAACCCTTGATTTGTAGAGTATCGTCCTCGATCAATTCAAATTGTTCAATACTCGTCTTGCGTGTCTTGAATTTTGTGTTGGAATAATACTTAAATTCAATTACCCACCGTAGCCCGGCAAATTTTTCATGATATTTACCCACAAACTCTAAATCGCTTTTGCCTTGCGGATAGGAACGTTCGACATGCCAAACAAACCAGCGAGACAGATAGCGGCTACACAACTCAAAAAAGGTGGTGCGATAGAAGTTTTCATTGACTTGCTGAAAAATCGCTTCCGGCAACTGCGACACATAGTGTTCCCAATAACCCGCAAACAGTTCCTCAAGCTTAGGTTTATTGACAAAACGTTGCATCATTTCGCTGTAACGAGAAGACACATCTATGTGATGGATTTCATTGAAATATTCCACGAAGATTTGTTGCATGTTAAGATTAGGCAGTTTGAGGTAAAAATCGTCGCGCAATGTCAACATGCCCAAATAGAAAAAAGAAACAGCAAAAAATCTCTTTTCAAAGAACTGGAACATGTTAAACTTTTCTACCAGAAAAACCTCATCATAAGAAATACTATTATGCAACGTCAGTTGATCAACAAATTCCTCGGTGTTTTGGGGATTCGAGGCCGTCAACCGTCTCACCCAAGACAGCTCCGTTTTCAAGTTCATGTCAGTCAACCGTTTGGGAATAGTTTTATAGCGGCAAAGATGCTTTAAAAAATACATCAACAGAGTCGGATTATAGAGAGGCTTACCCTCTGGGGTAACAAAACAATAGCCATTGTAATGGTTCTTGATGATGGCCTCAACAACCGAGCGGGTAGTCGGATCAATCTCGTAGTCGTGATAAATTTCATCCAGTAGTTGATGAACTTCATCTGAGGTAAAGCCCGACATTTCCTCAAATTCCGGCTCTAAGGTAATGAAATTGGCAATGTTGTAGCCAGAGGCCATATCATCTATCGTTATTGGTAATACACCAGTGATAAACACATTGGCGATGGCTCCTGTTTTACGTCCTTCCTTTAACGTTTTGAAAAACGTTTTGAGAAAACTGTCATCTGCCGTCAATTCATGGTAGAGATGGTCTTTATGAGCCGTAATCAATTGGTTGGCAAAGTTATCATATTCGTCAATGATCACATAGAGCGGAGGTAAATCATCGTTTTGAAGAATGAGATTGAGAATGGATTGGAGGTTAGACGACGTTTTATCTTTGACATCTATGCTGACTTGGCCCTTAAACCAGGGTTGGTTTCTACCAACAACCATTTTCATCCGCGAGTTGCAAATGTGGTTAAAGTGGTTCTCAATGTCGGAGGCCATACCGGTCGGCTCTATGGTAGAAAAATCGAGGTGTAAAACCAAAAAAGCATTGTGCAATGGCGTTGGATGTTGACCGATGTAAGTATGTCCAAACAGTCTTTCAAAATCCTCCCGCCGATTGATGTCATAATAACATTCTAGCATCCGGCACAGCAGAGATTTTCCAAACCGCCTTGGACGCAAAAAAACCGGATTTCCAACCTCTTCCAATTTTTCAATATAGGCGGTTTTATCGACAAAGTAACCGTTTTTTTGGACGATTTCTTCGTAATTGGCGGTACCATATAACACTCGTTTTTTCATCGATCGTTCTCCGTTTATGGTAAGTACTGAACCCTAAATTTTCAGGTATTATGAATTTTTGGTAGGGAGTTCGACGCAAAAGTGGTTGCCCACCATTTTTGGGTTGGCATACATAGTGGTGGGCAAACATTGGGAGGCTACAAAATACCTGAAAATTTGTGCTTCGGTACTTAATAAAGTATTTTTCAGAGGGCCAGGTTGTCATTTGAAACCTTTCAAATTTGAGGCTGGCCCCCTTTCGCTCCATTCTTATTGGCTCGGTGCCGAAAAGTTTGCTCCGACGTTCAAACTTAATTTGTTTAGTAGCAATATAGGCGTTCGCTAAACGCCAGTTTCGTTGTACTAAATTCGTTTATCCGCGTAATTCGTTGTACTTACTCATCGATTTATCGCTGACATCACACAAATCATAGCCCAACTTAATAGCGCGTAAATAGATAGAAAAATATTCGGCCTAAAAAGTTATGTGCATAGAATCACATCAATTGTGGGCCAATTGGACGCCTGTTACTTATCACATTTTTCCGGGCGCATTCCCATTTTCCGGGCACGAAAGTTAATAACGAAGGCGATTATGCTTAATATAAGGATTGATAAAAGTCAATTTTTCTCGATAGTACATTTATCCGCGTTTTTAATTCGTTTATCCGCGTAATTCGTTGTACTTACTCATCGATTTATCGCTGACATCACACAAGTCATAGCCCAACTTAATAGCGCGTAAATAGATATAAAAATATTCGGCCTAAAAAGTTATGTGCATAGAATCGCGTCAATTGTGGGCCATGCTTACGCTTGTTCGTTATCACATTTTTTAAAAATGCCAGAAGGGGCGCCTTCCCGTTTTCACGGTTACAATTTGCGCTTTGGTCTTTTGAAAAAAGCCCCGAGGTTAGTCACCTTTAGGTGACTTAAGCTTTCAGACAATGTTGGCTGTTAAATTAAAAAAAAAGCGCAATTTGTGCCGGTGCGAAGTATAAGTAAAACGAAACGCAGTAAAGGAACGCCTATTGCTCCTAAATAAATTAAAATCCACCGATTGGATTGATAATCCTCCTATCAAAAAGCGAACAAAGCATTTATCGAACCATTCATGTCTAATAGCTCGTTGTTTATCCACGCTTGTGTCGTTGTACTCAAGTACTCAACAGAAAAATTTACTTTTACCAATCCTTATCGATAATCTAATCACTACCGTTATTATACTCAAGAAGGGAACAAACTTTTTGAGAAACAAAAATAACTTAAATAACTACCTTCAAGCTCCAACGGGGCGAGATTAATATAGCCAAGGGCAACGCCCTTGGAAATCCTGCCTTATGGCCACGTTGAGTATATGTCGGCAAAGAAAGAAATCCGATTTGTTGAAAAAATCGGATTTCTTATAAACTCATTACGGCTTTCGACTTAGACCAATGCCAAACACTTTTAAGGGCCGCATCTTCAATACCTTCTGAGTGCTTTCAAGTAACTTACTGACTTCGGTTTCTGATAAACATAAAGACGGCATTAATCGAGTATCAAAAAAGGCAAACACCCCGGCTCTTTTCCAACACTTCGTCAAAAAGAGCAGATACATCGTTCGTCCGAATTCTCCCCAGATTTTTATCCACCAAGGCATTTTCAAATGAACACAAAAATATAACCCGGCCTTCTCAATCCGTTCAATCAAATTCTGCTCATTTGCGAGTTTCTCTAACTGTTCATAGAGATAACGGGATTGCTTTTGAACATTGCCAGCGATATTGTCTGTTTGCAACCGGTTGAGACAATGTAAAGCAATATGGGCCCCTAATTGATTGACATAGCGAGTCTCCATCCCTTTAACCAAATGTGGCGCATGACTCACCGCTTGATGATAGACAGTTGAGCGGACTAAAGTGACTCCAATAGGAAAACTCATATAACTCAAGGCCTTTGACAAAGTCACAATATCAGGACGCAAAGCCGTCCTTTGATAACTAAACAACGGGCCGGTACGGTATAAACCCATCAAAATTTCATCGACGCCGATGTAGTAGTTATACGCCTGATGATTTTCATTAATTATCTCAATCAACGAATCCGGGAGCGGTTTTCCATCCGAACCGCGTAGATACTCAAACCAGATCAAGCCAACCTCTCCAGAACGTATTTCTGACAAAAGTTGCTCGGTGGCATTTTTCGCAAAAGCATCTATTACCACAACCTGCTCATAAAGCGGCGCAAACTGATGACTGGGCTGCAATTTGGAAGGGCTGGCTATCAACGGCAGTAAGAGTTTTCCAGAATAGTTATTATCAAACACAATCATTTTTTTCTTGTGTTGAGCCTGTGCCAGTAAACCCGCGAACATCCCATTTTCAACCGCCGTTGCACCACTGACGGCCGGAAAAGCAAAGTCAAACCCGGTTAATTGGCATAATTCCGCGGTTAAATCCTTCCAATAATCGTGGGAAGAATCATGGGAGGAAAGAACCGCTGCGGATAAATCTGGCGGATTATGACCAAAAATGCCTAACGCGCCACCACTCAAACAATCAAGCAGGACTTGCGGCTCTTTTTCATCAGCTTGCTTGACGGTGAGATAGCAACCAGACGCTTCTTTAATCTCAAGATTATAGCCAGCCAATTGATACAGTTTTTCCAGATTGGGATTAACATGGGCTGAAAAATACTTCTTCTTGCTCTCATCAGAAGTCTCTATTTCAGAGCAGTTCTTCAAAATATCGGCCGACCACTGAAAGTTATCCAACAACACCTGTTTCACTTTATTCAACGCCAGCAAATTGCCGCTATAAGTCGAAGAATGCAGCAAACAATTGGGGACCGTATTCCAAGGTTTATAGACATCATTCGACATCGAAAACACGCCAAAAGGAATTTGTTGGTTTGTCAACTGTTCTCCCCAAACGTACAAATCCGCCTGACAATCAAACTGTTGAAAAACACGGGCGATTTCAGCTAATGCCAGGCTGGAAAAATCGACCCCGAACCGGATGTGGTTTTGAGAACAGTGTTGTTGAATCCGATTGAACGTCTTCTGCTCAAATGTCTCATCAAGCCTTAAAAAGCAAGCGGCGGCTGAGACTGAAGTGAGTTGATGTTCAAGGGCTTCTACTGTCTCGAATATTTCCACACCCGGGAGAATAAAATTCGCCGTGGCTTCTGGTTGAAACAGAAAATAATCCTTGATGGCTCTTGCCGGATCATAAATCAGTATCCGTCCACCATGATGTTTATACCGATTCCATTGGCGATGGCGCGCGATTTTTATCGCACCTTGTAAGGCTTCATACTGAGAGTTACAAAAAAAACTTTTATAACTGCCAGGTTTTTGGTTAATCTCGCGATTGGCATCATAGAGGCTATTTAACAAATAACCGACTTGTGCGGCTTCTGTTGAGATGAATTTGGTTGGAACCACAAAGATCGGCTTTTTTTGTTGGTTTAATTGTTCCAACAAACCAAGCGTTTCGGTTGTGGCGGCACTAAATAAATGAGTTGTTGAGTTCATTTTCGATAGATTATTGGTTAACCTCAAGTTGAGGGAATTTAGTTAGTACAACGGATACGCGAAATAAACGGATAAAAACCAGATTCGCCCGACGGTATTGTGATTGATTCTCCATCTTTGACTTGTCCTACTCAAATTGTTATCAAGAGGGCCATCAACAAAATCAACTGTTCAGGCAAAAGTTTCGCTTCGCTGTACTTTTGCCTGAACATCAATTCGCCAACCTGGCCCTCAAATCAGAAATGGCTGTCCTACATGTGCTTGTCGACGTTTTTCTCGACCAAACCTTTAACACCCTCGGTTCAGTCATTCAGAACGGAGAACATCAAATTGGGCTGAAATAAAAATAAATAATTTATTCCGGAATCGTTAAAGTTTTGTTATCCTAATTTAGGATAGCCACAAAAAATAACGTCTTTTATACCTTTAACGTGTGAAGTCGTGTTAATGACAACCGTAGTTCCGTTCATCACAAACTCTCAATAAATATTTTATTGATAAGTTCTTGTATATTTTCAGCGTTCATTTTCTGTGTTTGCCAGTCAGGAGAACATGTTCCTCCTTCTTTGTATAACATCGGTATCATCATTCTCATACCCTTTCCATAATACTCACCCGTATTAAGATGGGCACCAAAATGAGAGGTTGCACTTCCAAAATATTTGAATCCCCCTTGTTTTGCGATTTCATACTGTTCTCTTTGCAGACAATACTGACTATCAGAATAATGAACCGAAAGTCCTCCCGGACGCAGATGTTTGTAGATTTCTCCTAATGCCAACGCGGCATCTTTATGTTTTTCTGTCGGATTTAGCGGATAGGGATCGGAGAGTGACCCGGATAAGATTTCCTTGGGTATTTTATGAATCTGCTCACGCCAATCCCCTTCCATGACAATAACGGGTACTGGTTGTCGCTTTCCCCATTCCCTCGCTACTTGTGCAACTTTGGCATTATACTCAATAATGATATGGACAGCTCGTTTCCCATCCGCCGGTTTATAACGTTTTTTGAGTTCTGTCTGTATTGCATTCGAGGATATCCCCATTCCGAACCCGATCTCCAATACAGCACCACCGAACCTAGCCGCATTCCTTCCTAAAAGACTGATATAAGCTTTTTCAAATTCATCCATGACGGGTTCGCCTTCAATGGAGAGATAATAGAAACCTCTAACTGGATCATATTCGTATTGAGGTTCTGCGGTTTTCCAGTCGGCATGCAAATTTTTATTTTCCCCAGTGAACTTTCCTTTCTTTTGATACTGTTCTTCAGTTTTCTTCAGGTTTTCTCGTTCTTCTTGGATAGAAACGAATCCATTTTTGGATTCTGGACCAATTAAACCGGCTTCAATCGCCGCTTCTAAAACCTCAATTGTTGGAACGTTATCAAGTAGGAATGCCATATCTTCGTAGTCGATAAATTTGAACGCCTTTTTACCGATAAACACTTTCATAAAGCGCTGATTGCCTTGGTCAACATCGTGGCTTACGTTGAAATGGGTTTCCAACCAACCGATATTTTTTAAGTTAGCCTCATTCGATTCCAACGCCGGATCATAAGGGAGATATTTAGGAAGCCGCTCTTTCGTGTAAGTGAATCCAAATTGTTGAGATTGTAGAAAATTGGCTATTCTCATTACAAACTCTAACAATTCCGTTTTTTGTCCTGGTTGACGCCTTTTCAATAAGCTTACAAAATCCAAAAGGATTTTCATGACATCAACTTTGTCAATTTTCTGAACATCTAAATAATGTGTGATTTTGTTGTCTTCTACAAGAATCTGCAGATCGAGTTTTTCACTCTTGAGTGACAGCGAATTTAATCCAAAACAAGCGGCAGCAACCTCACATTTTTCTTTATCTTGGCACTCAGTTTCCGTGAGTAGTGGAAAGGTAATAAATATTCGAGTGTCAGGCAATTCACGGATATCTAACAACGGTTTGTAACCGTATCCTTCGAGGGCTACTTGGCTCGCAAGATATGCTTTGACGATATCGATGAAACTTTCAAACCCATGCAGGTATTTTTTTAACTCGGCGTTTTTTACCTCCACCTCTTTGGTACTCTCGCATTTGAGATGTGATTTCCGTAATTTGTAAATTTCTTCCGCTATAGCTTTTTCTTTTTCTGACAAAAATTTATTCATGTTCTAACCTGTTGTCAAAGTTTAACCTTATGAATTATAAGGCTAAAAACCTTGAAATTGATTTGGGTGCAGATACTCCAGTCTCCCGTAAAATTAAAAGTGATTGCAAATCAATTGGTTATTGAGTTTGGTGTTTTTTGCGTAACGACAATAACTGATTGAATGATTTCGATATTTATGGAAGATGAGAAGAACGGCACCCAAACAACTCTTTCGTTGAAAGGATAACTGGGACACCCCCCAAATAAATTAATGCTTGCCTTCAAGAATAGCCTTCGACTTCTTGATGATATTGTCGAGTGCCGGTTTTGTTAGGCCGAGCTTAGTCAAACAGAACTGCATATCCGGGGAATCAAGTACTGACTTTTCAGGTTTCAAAAACAGATATTCCGCAGATTCCCAGAGATTTCGGTTTTGCTTGACATCCTCTTTACCAGTCCGAACATATCTCGCAAATTCTTGTTCAAACATTGGAGAGTATCCAAATATCTTATAGTCCAAAAATAAACCCAAGCCACCATAAAGATCATTGGTTAACATGGGATTCAGACTCTTTTCATCAAGAATGTGATGTAACAAAGAAACGACCTCATTGACAACCTCCGTTTTGTGATAGCCCCACGCCTGAAAGGGCAAAATCAGGGTTGGAATTCTCTCAACCGACCATTTTGACGCATCCCACCAATAGTTCATCTCCTCTGGCGTAAAAATATCGGTCAGGTTGACACCGAGAAATTTGGCTCGGGTAAACTTTTGGTTCTCCTTAAACTTGAAATCTTCTGAACCATAAAGATGATATTCGTCAAATTCCTTTGGCAGAAAGGTCTCTTCTACTTGTTCTGGCGTATAACCTAAAACCAATAACGGAATCTCCAGTTGTGCGGCCAGATTGCGTCCAATATCTTGAAACAATTCGCCTTCCAAAAAATCGGTACAAACAAAACCGTGATGACTGAAATTTTCAAAACCGTATTTGTATAACTTTTTAAATATCTGATACGGCCGGATTTCCAGATGATCAACATCAAGATGCTCACAGATTCGTTCTGCATTTTGTTTGCCTATCGGACTTCTAAAACCGTTATCAACCGTCAGTGCCACAAGGCGTAACTGTTTATAACGCGTTTTCAATCTAGTTAGGATATAAGTGCTATCCTTACCGCCACTAAACAGAAACATCGCATCATAGAGTCCGCGCCCTTTGCCTTGTGCCTCTGTTAATAAGTCATCCAGTTCTTTTTCGGCGGCTGGGTTCTTGCTCAACTCAGCGGCTTGTGTTGCGAGTTTGGACGTGTGTTCTTTGCGGCATATTTCACAAACAGAGTCAGATATTGTGACACATTTTTCATTCAATCCGCAAATGGTGCATCTGTTTGACAGTTTATGTTTGACCAACACTCGATAGATTGGCCATAAGTACCGATAAAGATAATAATTCATCTTCATGGATTTTTCGATGGCTTTGGTTTGGTTCAGAATGTGATTCTCCTGTTTGTAGTAGGCGCTTTAGCGCCCAAGCTTGTAGTAGGCGCTTTAGCGCCTAAGTTAGTAGTAGGCGCTTTAGCGCCTAAGCTTGTAGTAGGCGCTTTAGCGCCTAAGTTAGTAGTAGACGCTTTAGCGCCTAAGTTAGTAGTAGGCGCTTTAGCGCCTAAGTTTGTAGTAGGCGCTTTAGCGCCTAAGTTTGTAGTAGTACCACGCACCATAAATTCATCCGATTATTCATTAAAGCACCAATCAAGGGGATTGACTACAACCGTCATCCGATATATTAGCGGCATGCGGTACTAACAATCCGTTTATCGGCCCGTCATCCGTTGTACTCAGTACGTGTATTCATTAAAGCACCAATCAAGGAACCGGCTTTCAAATTATCCGATGTATTAGCGACGTGTGGTAGGCGCTTTAGCGCCTAAGTTTGTTTCGTGCGATAACTCAAACGTTTCCCAGAAAACCAAACCTACCGAGCTTCCAAAAACCCGCAGTTCCAAAAGTATGAGAAATAAGTACTCAGTAATTCCTTATCGAACCGAGGACAAACAATGTCAGTGTCGGCCAGTCCTTCAAGGGTATTCTGAAAACTAATCGTCTTGCGGTAATCAAACGCAGGCTCCTCAGTGGCTGATTGCTCGACAGAATCCTCCCGTTGAGGAAACAAAGACAACAGCGGGTACAACGCATTTGTCGTCTGATGACTCAGCTCGGTTCGCCAACTGGCGTATGACGTTTGCTCAAGCGGATAGCCTAATGCGCGTAGCTTATCAAAGAGCAAATCATGCCAGCGAGTCGGGGCATGAGAATGGATTAAATCAAAGGATTTCCCTAACTGTTTGGGCTGTTGCGACAGATAGACAATGGCACGGCTAACATAATCTACCGGCGTTAAGTATTCTTCTATCTCCCCAAAAACCGGTGCTTTTCCCAGTTGAATACAGCCTTTTATGAGCAGGTTGATAATATCAGCCAAATTAGAGATACCCGTTTGGCTATGGCCGGTGACACGACTGGGCCTATAGATACACACTGGCAAGCCTCGTTCTCCTGCTTGTTTCACTAACTGTTCGGCGACCCATTTAGTCTCAACGTAACCATCAACAAATTGACTCTTGTCAAGTGAATCACTTTCTTCAATTGCTGGGATTGAGAAGAAGGTGGAGACAAAATGTACCTGTTTGGTTTTCGTTTGAAACGCCAACCTTAACACTTCCTGCGTTCCCAACACATTAGTCGCTTTCAAAACGGTGTACGGATAAATATGATTAACCCAGGCACCATTATGATAAATGACCTCGAGCTTTTCGCTCAGTTCGCTAAATTGTGGTTCTGAGAGTCCTAATAGGGGCTTGGACAAATCACCGATGACTGGCAGGAGTCGATGACGATAGGTTTCCTGCCACAGAGAATAGGATTCTAGCTGGCTTTGGAGTCTCTTCTGAGCGTTGTCCACATCAGAAGAACGAGTCAAGCAATAAATATCTGCTGTGGTTTGCGCCAACAGTTCAGAAAGTAAATAAGTGCCCAAAAAACCCGTGGCACCGGTTAAGAAAATCGCCTGAGGGTTGGCAAGCCTGTCAACCTGCACGGGCGGTGATGATTGACTCGTTTGAATCAACGGGTCGAGAACGGCTTCATTCTTGAGATCGATAAACGTTGTCACGCTCTGGTTATCGGCCTGACGTGCTTGCTCAATAGCTTGAGCAATTCCGGCAATTGTCGGTGATTGAAACAGGTAGTGCAGTGGCAACTCAATCGCGAAGCTTTCACAGATGCGAGAAACCAGCTGCGTGGCGAGGAGAGAATGACCGCCTAACTCAAAGAAGTCATCAAAAATGCTGACATTCTCAAGGCCTAACACGTCGGCCCAAATGCCCGCCAACAATTTTTCCTCTGAGGTACGAGGTGCGACAAACGCCTCATCTGATAACTGATCACGGTTCACTGATAATTGAGACAGTGCCAAGCGATCTATCTTACCGTTTGGCGTAAGCGGTAGGGATTCTAATGTGACAAAGGCCGAGGGTACCATATACTCAGGCAACCGTTCGGTTAGAAAAGTGCGTAATTCTTCTGTTTTTTCAGTGAGTTGTGTTTTATTCTGTACCAGATAGGCTACCAAACGCTTGTCCGTTTGAGAAATGTCATGGACGATAACCGCAGTCTCGGCGACCGACGGATGTTGTCCTAGCATCGCTTCGATTTCGCCCAATTCAATCCGAAAGCCACGAATTTTCACTTGGTTATCTATACGACCCAAATATTCCAGATTGCCATCGGGCCGATAACGGACTAAATCACCTGTTTTGTAAAGCCGAGCGTTAGGATCATCTGTCAACGGATTTTTGATGAAACTTTTGGCGGTCAAATCCGGGCGGCCCTTGTAGCCGCGAGCCAATCCAACACCTCCAATATGTAATTCACCCGGTACCCCAACGGGAGTGGGTTGCAAAAAGTGGTCTAAAATATAAATTTGCACGTTCGCCAAAGGACGGCCAATCGGGACTGAAAAGACCGTTCCTTCGTTTAAGTCGGTGATTGGTGGTTGATAAAAGGTTGCCCCAATAGTCGTTTCTGTCAGCCCATAAGCATTAAGCCACTTGACTGAATGAGCAAGCGTTTTTTGCCAACAAAGCAACGGTTCTAACCTGACTGTCTCACTACCAACCATGACTAAGCGCAGACAATCTGGCAAAGGTGTGCTTGTTTGAGAGAGGTCTAATACCCATTCGTGCCAATAGGGTGTGGGCAAATTCAACACCGTTAGATTTTCTTTTTCAATGAATTGGTTAAATTCGGCAAAAGGGGCGACCTGTTCCTCAAATGGTAACACAAGCGTTGCACCGATTAACAACGTGGAGAAGATTTCTTCTGTTGCCACATCAAAATTGATACTCGCAAACTGTAAATACCTGTCATGGGAGGTTAATTTATACTGCCTGATAACAGCTTGAGTGTAATTGACCAGACTGTTATGTTGAATCATTACGCCTTTGGGGGTACCGGTTGAACCAGACGTATAAATCACATACACTAAATTGGAGGGCATGACTTCACAAACCACATTATTTGTTTGACTCTGTGAAAATGTTTGTGCTTCAGTATCTAAGCAAACCATCTTGACCGGCGTTTTTGGTAGTTTCTCTTTGAAGCGAGATTGAGTCAATAACACCGATATTCCTGCATCTTCTAACATAAACGCTAATCGTTCAGATGGATAAGTGGGATCGAGTGGTAGATAAGCACCGCCAGCTTTGAGAATCCCCAACAACCCGACCACCATTTCAATGGAACGCTCGACACATAAGCCAACCAGCACTTCTGGTTTAACTGCCAACGTTTGTAAATAATGGGCCAATTGATTGGCGCGTTGATTTAAGGCCAGATAGCTCAGATATTGCTCCCCAAAAACGATGGCAACCGCATCTGGTGTCTTTTCTACCTGTGCTTCAAATAATTGGTGGATACACTTATCTTTGGAATAATCTGCTTGGGTATTGTTCCACTCCACTAGCAGCAGATGCCTTTCAGCTTCTGTCAGCAGAGGCAACTCTGAAATGAGCTGCAATGGATTGGACACAATCCCTTCAAGCAATGTCTGGAAATGCCCAACCATCCGAGTTATCGTGGCCGCTTCAAACAAATCGGTGTTGTATTTAAAGATACCAATCAGTGAGTTTTTGGCCTCTATCATTTCTAAGCTCAAATCAAACTGGCCTTCCTCCTGCTGTGCCATCTCAAAATGTTCCAGTTCAAGTTCTCCCAAATTCACTCTGACTTCCGTCTCGCTTGGAGTAAACAAATCCCTGATCTCGCCTTGCTGCGGCTTTTGCAACACAAAATCCACTTGGAATAAAGGTGAGCGGCTTGGATCACGTTCAGGCTGCAAGCGTTTAACCAATAACGGAAAGGGATAATCTTGATGATTAAGTGCTCCCAGTACCGTTTGGCGCACTTGTCTTATAAAAGCCTTAAACGTGAGTGAACCCTGAAGTTTAGCTCGCAAGACCACCATGTTAACAAAGTAGCCAGCGACCTCAGTAAATTGGCTTTGCGTCCGGCCAGTCGTTGCCGAACCAACTAGAATCTCTTCCTGACCCGTGTAGCGGTAAAGTAATATTTGATAGGCCGCGAGAAGAACCATATAAAGGCTCGCGTCTTGTGCCAGTTCTTTGAGCGGCTGAGTCAACGTTTCAGTCAAAACGAAATGGACCGAAGCACCGTGATAAGTTTGTACGGGGGGGCGAGGATGATCAGTGGGCAAATTGAGTACGGGTAATTCACCTGCTAATTGTTTTTGCCAGTAGGCCCAGAGACGTTCCCCTTGAGTACTTGCCAGCATTTCCTTATGCCAACGCACATAATCGGCGTAAGTGTGCTTTAGAGGTGGTAAAGAGGCTTGCTCCCCAATTTTAAGGGCTGGATACAACACACCTAGCTCAGTTATCAACATCCACAGAGACCAACCATCAGAAATGATATGGTGGCTAGTTAATAACAGAATATGATCTGTTGAGGCACGAGTAAATAAACTCACACGCAACACGGGGCCTTTCTCTAAATCAAAGGGCTTTTGGTAGCTATCAACAACTTTCTGGTTCAACTCATCCCAAGACCATGTTGAAGCATCAATCTGTTCAAAACGAACCGTATGATATTGATGAACCTCTTGAACTGGCTCACCCTCTTGTGTTGTGAAGGTCGTGCGTAGGCAAGGATGACGATTTATTAAGGCTTGGAAGGTATTTTGCAGTGCTGGTACATCCAAAACTGAGTGAATGCGTAAGCTAAGCGCAATGTTATAAGCCGCACTTTCCTGTGTCAATTGGTACAAGAACCACAGGGCTTGTTGTCCATGGGAAAGCGGATAAACCTCATGACTTTTAGTTGTTTCTTGCGGTTGCTGTTTTGAAGCGGTTTCGGTCAATGGTGCATCAGCAGCTTGGTTTTCGTGCTGAGCTTTCTCAATAAACCGAGGTTTCAGCTTGTTCTGTTGAAGAATAATGTCTTCACTAAGAACCACCTGCGCAGTCGTTAGGGTAGCTCCTTCTGAACGGGTTTGGTAATGTTCAACGAGGCGGTCTTGGTATTCCTCACAGAGAAATTGAGCCATTGAAGCAATGGAGACATATTCAAAAGATAAAGTTGGCGTGACTTCAAGCTGATAAATTTCATTGATTCGATTAGCAAACATGAGACCACTAATCGAATCAACACCGTAGTTACGGATATCTTCTTCCAAGTCAATGTCTTGTTCACTGACTTTTAAAATCGCTGAGATAGCTTTCAATAAGTCTTGTTGGACTTTTTCCAACAATTGGCGACTCTCATCTGGGGCAACCGATACCGGGGTTGCCTTTGAGACGGTCGATTCAAGCCCTAATCCTTTGTTTATCTTCTGGCGAAAGCCAGAAAGCACCATGAATTGACTGATTTCTTTCCAGGCCAGCCCTTGACGAAAGGTTTCCCATCCCGTTTCGGTTGAAAGAGTTTGCATCCCCATCGTGTTGGCAAGCCACTTTTTGGTTTGATCGTCAACTTGCATCCCACCGCTTTGCCATAATGGCCAATTGATAGACAATGTTTTACCAAAGCGTTTTTGAGAAGCCCTGAGTTGTTCACGCCAGAAAGCAAAGTTATCCATAAAGCTATTAGCATAAGCATAATCGCACTGGCCCACATTTCCCATCACCGCCGCCACGGAGGAAAACAGCACGAAAAAGTCCAATGGCTCATGGGAGGTGGCCTCATCCAACCAAACGGTGCCATAGACTTTGGGTGCCAACACCGCCGCTATCTCTTCAGGCGTTTTATTGAGAACCAAAGCATCTGAAATCACGCCGGCACTATGAATAATGCCATTGAGTCTTCCAAAGCGGGACTTGGTTTGGGCAATGAGGGCTTCTACATCTTCGCGCTTGGAAATATCGGCTTGCAAATAGATAACTTCCGCACCCAACGCATTAAGTGATTGAATTTCATATGCTTTTTCTGCACTCAACTCAGAACGCCCCGTCAAAACCAGCTTGGCTTTAAACTGTTTGGCTAAGTAATCTGCAAAAATCAGTCCTAAACCGCCGGCACCACCCGTTATCAAATACACGCCTTTTTCGGTTAAAACGGTTGCGGCTTTTTCCT
>Ga0190315_1000124_pt1 | contig 46571 bp, 77 predicted proteins | sample 48701101_MG_FD_161673 | JGI IMG/M metagenome (GOLD analysis project Ga0190315, IMG submission 161673) | Hydrothermal vent sediment bacterial communities from Southern Trench, Guaymas Basin, Mexico - 4870-11-0-1_MG | ecosystem: Environmental > Aquatic > Marine > Hydrothermal vents > Sediment ...
ATCCCTAAAAAGGCTATGTATAACTCCGCAAAGAACTTCTCCTTCTTACGCCTAAAATATCGGGAATGCCTCCGTGCCGCTACTTTCTTATCTCTACCAATGATATATCTCGCACCCTCTACATCCCCTACTGTGAATTTCTTTGTCTTATGAGTGTAAGACTTCTTAATCGTCCTATATATCCTTCCCCCTTTGTCATACCCCCTCGATATTATCGACTTCCCTAATACCTGAATTACATATCCATCATCAGTTAATATCCAATCCCCCTTCTCAGGATCACTATCCCATCTCTTATACTCTATTCCCGCCTCCCTCGCCTCCGACTCCGTGTATACTATATACCTCTTTCCTTTCCGCTTACCTTCAATTATCTCCACTGTCTTCCTGCATGATTTGTAAATTTAACCTCATAATCATTAAATCATCTACAAACTCATATAACTCCCATAAATCATCATCATTTAACCCACTAATCAACTCTTTCAACCGCCCCACTAAATTCTTCTCCATCTCAATCCTCATACTCTTGCAATACATCGTGAATGAATCCACGCACCAATTCATATACCTCATCCCTCGTCAACTCATTGGGCGACTCCGCATCATCTAACTTCTTTCCCACATTCTCTACCAACCGCCCTATTACCTGTACTACCTCTCCTTTGGTCAACGCCATCTTTCTACCCTCCATGTTTATTATTACTCTCCGCCCAGCCCACGGGAGGTCTACCATGAATACCGTGAGCCAGGCGGAACTTTCTACTAACTTACTGCTTTTTATAACTCCCTAAATCCCAAAAACTGCTAAATTTTGTGAGTGGGGGATATATCAATCAACCCCCGTCATGCTTTAGGGTGCATGGGTCAATTTTTCTGGCAAAATTCTCAAATTCTAGGTTGAAGTATACATAATGTATCTTATGTGTAAATCTTTGTTGCTGGGAATTGTGGAATTTTCTGTCGGTTTTGCTGTGCGTCGTTGACTCTTATGGGGTGCGACTATTTCATTCGCACCTCCTATCTTGGTGTTGTTTCACATTGGAACAGGGTTTCAATTATGAAACGTGATGTTTCAGATTTGAAACGTTGTTGCTACATTATATTGTTTACGGCTGAGGCTGTGATTTTGTTTTGATTTATAATTTTTATTGAAACTGGTTTTTTAGATTTCAGGTTTTCTAACAGCTCTGGTTTTTTACTTATTGCTGTAAGTGATTTAGAGTGATTAGTTGTTTAACACTAATAGTTAGATAAGGTATTATTAATCAAATGCACTTCTATATATAGAAAAAATGGGCCCTTTTCGTGCTTAAACATGGAGCATTTGTATTTTTTCACTAAAGAAAATGCTAAACATGTCGATATATATATTGTAGATTGTTATATATATAATGTAGAACAATAAAAAGCGGAGGCTACTATGTTAAACAAAAAAGAAAAGAGATTATTAGAAGCTCTGAATAAAGAGCTTGCTTGTGCAATGTTAAAAGAGTGCGACAAGCTAATAGCAGAAGTGCACAGCTTTTGTGATAGATTTAAGAACTTTGACAAAGACAAAAACAAATTCGCAAAAAATTAGTTGTAAGTCTAATAATTACATAGAATTATAATTCTAATATAAACAATAACTTACAAGCAATATAAAAAAGTTTTTTAAGGGTTTTATAAGGCTGTGTAATTATTAACGTTACAAAGAGAAAAAAATTTGATGTTTTTTTATTTTTTACTTGACAATGTATATATTATAATGTATATTGTATATGTAATTAACAGAAGTAATAACTAACAAACTAACAGCGGAGGTCTAAAATGGATTACTTTAAAGACGTGTTAACGTTTCAAGAGTGGATCGATTTAATAGAAGAACTTAACCCCGACCCCGATCCATATCTTTTAGAAGAGGGATATGCACATTACATAGCATCTATTTTAGGACAAACGCCGTCAAAGGCGGAACTGAAGCGGATCGGAAACATTCACATGCTAATGTGCGAAACAGAATGGGAACTTAAAGCAAAAGAAGCTAAGGAGGTCTAAAATGGATAAGAAAATCAAAGACGACGAAATAATACTTTGTGAATATCCTGGGTTTCGGCGGCGGGCTGTCTTGCGTGACAAGACAATTGAGATTATAGACGAGTTGCGCAGCTTTGAGAAGAAGCGCTGGGAATATGCGTTGTGGTATCTTTTGGATGTTGAAGAAATTCATAAGCTGTCAAAATGGTTAAGAGAAATAGGGAAATGAGGTGTATTATGGGACGTTCACGCTTAGCAGTATTTGAGTTGCAGCTTCAAACAAAAAAGGGGGTGTTGTGCACTGGAGTTGATTCTTTTAGAGAGGCAAAGGAAACAGCAGAGAGACTATTAAATAATAAGAGTGACGATGAGTTCACGGGGAAAGTCTATCTTTGGGGTAACAGCGGACGAGGTAGAAGCATTATAGAAAACAAAGGAGGTGATTATTTAGAAGCTGACTTCTTTTCAGAAGATAAGAAATTCAAACCACGGCGGATAATACCACCAGAGTTTTTGGAAAATTAAAAAACGGAGGTCAAAATGACAATCTGGACATCTGAAAGCATCGACGATGGACTTGTTAAATATGAGTTCTACGATGATGGTTCAGTCCGTTGCGAATGCAATCGAGGGGGAAAAGATGTTGATACATTTATGAGAGGCGACAAGCGGGCACAGGAACACATAAAAGACTGGAAGCTGGAGCTCGAGGTACACAAAGACTATAACAACAAGGCGGCTATTGAAAGTATTAATCAATTGTTGAGTCTTTTAACTAAATAATTAAACGGAGGTGTACCATGAGAAAAATATTACATAACAACAGCGGGGGCGTCAACACAGCACAGGAAGCTTTGCACTTTGTTCGAGAACACAAGAACGTATTTTCTACTTCCACCAGGCGGTATGTAGTTAATTCAGTGCCGCCTGTCATCAAGGAAATTGACCGTTACAAAGACAACGTTCGTTACTGGTTTTGGTGTTTCTTCCCTTGGTTAAATAAAAGAATCATTTACCAGTTTAACCACAAGCCGAGCAAGGGGGAATTAGCTGAGATGTGGAAAGACTGGGAAGAAAACGGAGGTCTATGATGAAAATCATTTATTTCTTAAAAGGTGACCCAAAGCCTTATGTTTATAGGGGCTCATTAAAAGAGTGGAAACAAAAAATTGAGAGATTGGAACATTTGGAAAAATGGGAAATTGAAAGGAGGTCAACAAAATGAGAAAACAAGATTTAAGAAAAATCGTTGCAGCGGTTCGTAAGAATCGCTGGGATGGGGGCTCCGTCGAGGTAATGCTCGACAAAGACGATAATTTAATCAACTTAACATCCCGCCCGACGCCTTGCGAAATAAAATATAAAAGCATCCCGCCCGGGGCGGTGATTGTACGATTTGACGCAAAAGAGAAGTTCATTTCACACGCCGACATTAAGGAACGGGTGAAGTGGACACGGGCGGAGGGTTACGTACATTAAACACGGAGGTGTGCTATGAGAATTTACGCAGTTGAAAAAAAAGTTGCTGACTTCAACGAGATTCACTCTTGCCTGCGCTGCGGACAGAGATTTGGACAGTGCGATGAAAGAGTCATTGAGGTTTATTTTGTTGAAAATCGGCTTAATTACCCCCAGGAGGGGGCGGTGTTCTGTAGCGAAGAATGTGCTGCAGAATTTTACGGAGCAAGAGTAGATGAAATTGAAGTTAAGAATGATTAATCAACCAACCCCTGCGGCTTGCATAACACAGCCCGCAGGGTACTAATTAACGCTGGCATTGTGCCAGCGAGGTAAAGAGGAGGCTATTATGAAAGATTGGGAATTAGAAGTCTTGAACCAAAAAATCGACCATATTGTCGATTACTGGCTCGAGGAGATAATGCAGTCGAAAATTATCCAAAGAAGCCCTTACCTAAATATGCGGCCAGACGTTCAGGTTGTGGGTGTGTGGCTTCTTAAAAAAAGCCTGGCACTACTAAAAATGAGATTAAAAAAACTGCTGGCTAACGAGGTAAACAAAGGAGGTCACTATGGAAATCAAGGTGAAATTTGAGGATGCGAAATATTTAAAAGGATTCCCAGATGAAAATTTAGAATTCATTAAAGCTACTGCAAGTATTTACCTTCCAGCGGAAGAGGATCGGTCACTTAAAAAAGAACTCCGTTTTGGTGAATTCTTTATGGGTGAACCGTTAACAAAGGACTGGGGGTGGTATCATCTGAGAGAAAAAATGAGATTTGTAACAGTGGAAGAAATTGATTTCTCACATGAGAAAACAGCTCAAAAACTTCTTCGTGAAATCCTCTCTGAAGTAAACAAAGAAGTAACTAAATTGCAACGAATTATAGCAACAAAAAAGGGCAAAGACTTAATAGTTATAAATGTTATATTAAATTTAACATCAACTAACTAACGAGGTAAAGAAGGGAGGTCATCATGGAGTATCATATATTAATTGAGCAGGATGATGTCAAAACCGCCGTCGCTGTAATAAATGCAGACGGTTATGACATCTCTGAAGAGTGTTTTGGAGTTTGGGATAAGAGCACATTCCCAAAATTCCAGGCTCTCGAAGTTCCAAATGCAGAGGTGTTAGAAGACTACATAAACGCTCTGCAAATGGCAAATATTAAATTTGAAATTCGTAAACAAAGGAGGACAAAATGAGTGAATTAAAAAAAATCTCCACCGTCGCCCGTGAGAAAGGGGTTAGCAGGGGGGCGGTATATCAGAAGATAGCATTAAGAAAGTTGAATTCCCAAATCATCGATGGCCAGGTGTTCGTGGTTGCCGATGAGAAATATGAGAAATGGCAAAAGAAACGTTAAAAACCACACAGCCCGCTTCGGCGGGCTTTTTTATTAGCAAACCTCACTTCCTATTAAGCCAGCGGCGGATTGTGTGGCGATGCACCCCAAAAAGCTGGCTCAATCTTATTACCCCGATTCCCTCGAAACCATTTATCCCTTTATGCAACAGTTTCACCCAGCGGATTTTCTCATCTCGGGGTAAATCCATAAAAATATTATGGTTATTGAGAGGCTTTAGAGGCTTTTGTGCAACACTGTCCAGCCATGCGGGATCACAAACCCGCTCTCGGGGAGCAGGCCGTGTCTCTTCGCTATCGAGGTAACGTTGAAACTTCTCCACTTCCGCTGCTGGCAAATATTCACAATTTTCTATCAGCCACTGGCGTAATTTATTTAGGAAATAAGTGCTCATTTGCTTGATTTTGTCTTATCAAATAGTGAAGGCTGCAAGTATGGTGACAGTCTTTTGCGAGCCATTGCTACATATTCAGGATTCAACTCTATACCTATAAACCTCCGCCCCGCACGGAGGGCAACCACTCCAACTGTGCCGCTGCCCATGAATGGGTCAAGCACAATTCCATCAATCGGAGGACATCCTGCTTTAATCATCGGTTCTACTAATTTCTCACTGAAAGTGGCAAAATGGGTTTCTGGAAATGGTTGGGTTGGAATTTGCCAAACATCGCCAGGGTTTTTGCCGAGGGGATGTAATTGTCTTGGCATTTTAGGATAATTCCCTCCACGATAATCTCCTCTAACTCCTGTATGCCCTGTTGGGTTTTTAATTTGTTGTGGCACCCTCACTGCATCTAAATCAAACCAATATTCCTTATTTTTAACTAACATAAATACAGGCTCATAAGCGTTGGTAAATCTATCTTTTACGCTCGAAGGCATGTGATTGGGCTTATGCCAGATTATTATGTTCCTCAATATCCAATCCTGCTCATCTATCATACGAATTATTGCTCGAAAGTTTTGGAGAACAAGGCATTTTTGCGGAACTTTTAGTTTATACTCTATTTTGAAATGTGGGATATTATAATATCCTTTTTCTGCTCTATGCCAACCACTCTCCGCATATTTTCCTTGTGAATAATTATCTCCATGATTCCAGAACATTATTCCAGTTTTTTTCAATACTCTCTTTAACTCCGCAGTAATCTGAAGCATGTGTTCAATATATAAGTCCAAAGAAGGCTCTAATCCAATTTCTTTTACTTTGTCAGGATGTTCCTCAGGTAAATATGAGCGAAGTCCCCAATATGGGGGTGAGGTAATTATACAATCTACCGATTCATCTGCTAATATTTTAAGTACCTCAAGACAATTACCTATGTATATCTTACATTTATCAGCTTGTTCCACCATATTTATACGCCTCTATTATCCAGAATCTTTGCAATCAAAAATCCAATCAGCGAGGCAGTTTTCTCTATCGTTCTTTCCGTACCCTCAAGCTCATCAAGATAACAATGCCCAACCTCATGTGCTAACCCTAATTTTATATAATGTTTAAACCCATCCACCAGCCCCTCGCTGGGCATTTCATTAAAGATATTTTTATAAACATAAAACTCAGCATAGAAATTTACTGTCTGATACACAATTGTAAACTCTCCTCCGTGCGAATTTGAATCCCTATCCTCATATTTAATCTCATAAGCCTGTATGAGCGGAACAAAAGTGCTTATTTCGGAGACTACTTTTCTAATATAATCTTTAACTTCCTTCTCCCTATTTTTCTTCATTAATCCATCCTCCTTAACCAATATCGTCCAATTTGCACCGCACAGCAGATGTCTTCTGTCTGCGCTTTTGTGTATTTCTCAAGATTAATATTCTCGCTCAATTGAGTAATCTTTACCACCGCTGGTAAATACGCCTTGCGAGGTGGCCAGCCCTTCCGCCACCGCATAAATGCCTTCGTCCACTCTCTTGCAGGAATCAGCCTCACTCGCACATCCATGTATTTCAACAACTCCACCAATCCCCCCGCCACCTGAGCAAGCTTTAACCCCGCTCGCATGTTTTTGGCAATATGTTGATCTTCTATCACTGCCATTTCGGGTTGTCGGGTCATCACTAAATAATTTAACTCTTCACAGTTACGAATCAAGCCGTAATCGACAAGTTTGTCATCTTTAAAGAGAGCGTACGCATGAGGTTTGCTTGCGCCAGGATCGATAGCAAGTAATGTTTTAGTCATTATATTATTCTCCGTTAATATATATTACTGGTCGTGGGTATACCTCTAAATTACAATATTTACACTTCAAAAATCCATCCTTCCGTGGTATCACAAATTCGTGATGTCCAGTAGGATGTGTACCTATCATATCTGCTGATGCGAACTTTCCACATTTTTTACATCTTCTCATTTTGTGATAATAGCTTCCAGCAAAGAAAAATACTTCTGTGATCTCCTCTTCGAAATCATGTTCACAATTACCATCAACCCATTCTATTTCATTTTGTGTTATCATCTTTGACCTCCTGTTTTAACTGTTCCACAAACTCATCTCTTAATTTCAGCCATTTCTCCGCATCAATTTCATCTCCTAATCTATGATATTTCTCCGCCTCATTAATTTCTCTTATAACAAGCTTTTTAGCCAGCGGTGATAATTTCGCTATTCGCAAGAAATTACTCATCACGTCCACAATATAACTCCGCCGCCCCAATGCGTAGCGGAAGGCACATAAATATATTAACTCTTCATTACGCATTTTAAAGCTCCTTGTTAATAAAAAAACTTGACAAATCCAATTTAAAATACTATATTAATAGTGAATTGAAACGTGGAGCGAGGGTCGTCCTCCCGAGTCATCAAGGCTTTCGAGCTTTTTAGAACAGGTTCGCTGGTGAATTGACATCAGTCCCGCCGTTTCAATTCATCCAATATTTCCAATATTGCTAACACAAATTTTTTAAACAATCCAATAAACTCCATGCCAATAAAAATCATTATACATAACACTGTAACTATCCCAAATATTACAATAGCAGACGGAATTATTGTTTCAATTATTTCACTCATAATTACCCCTTTCATTTTAGCTTTTTTAGCCCCATAGACGCATTTTCTCCGCCAATTAATGATATTCCATACCTCAGCCCCTTAAAATGCATCCAGCGGGCTAATTTCAGCCTTCTATGGGATTTCTACAAAACTCCGAGCTCTTTTAGCCACTTGGAGAGTTTACGAATATTCTTAATTTCCAGAAAAGTCGTTGAGATATGATCCCATCTCTCGAGATCTACATTCCACAACTCTTTTACAAGCTCGACGCTATTTCCTCTCAAAAAAGCTCTCAACCTTAATGAAGGATATTTAAAAAGTGTTATTTTATCTATTTTGAATTTCTTATACATCTCACACTCTCCCATTATGCCTTTTCTTAAAATTCTCCCACGCTGGACAATGCCAACTACACTCACATTGCGCACCGTGAGAGCAATAATTCCAGATACTTCTGGAAATTCCACATGGCAATCGCTCCTCCTTTTGCCGCCGCCGACTCTGTAAAACAATATGCCTTACTTCAGTTTTTAGCTGCCTGTAATTCTTAAAGTGCCGCCCAATCCTCGTCCGAGTTTTCGACCCCGCCGCCTCCAGTGAGGGAAAACGCCCGTGCGTCTTGTAATACTCTAAAAATTCCTCTACTAAACTCTCTTGCTCTTCAGTCATAGTAGCCTCCTAAACTTAAGTCATATTCTCCTCTTCTAAGCATAGCTTTATATCTCTTAACAATTCTTTGCCTTTCTCGGTCAACCACGAACATCTTACAGTCGATCCGTGTTCAGCGAAACCTTTATCGTTAGCCCAGTACACAAAAAACATATACGGCTTGTCTTCATATTTGCCCCAATTTTTAGAATCAAGCTTTTCCAACATTTCTTTCACGTATTCCATTATTTCATCTGGATTGCCACAACTACAAAGCCCTATAATTTTAATCTGAAGATAGGATGACTTTGATTTCCAAAAACAACCGTCCTCATCTTTGTAGGGCATATCTTGAATATTAGTTTTTATTAGTTTTTCAATCATATTTCACTATTTCAAATTAAACCCATGTGATTAACTTCTTTGCTTCTTCTACTAACTTTTTAATCTGTTCCCGTGCTTCCTTATTATCTCCTTCCTCCCAGTTCACATCAGTCTCACTAAGAGTAAACCAGAATCTTCCTACAATCTTCTCTATCCATCTAACACAACCAACCATTCTTTTAATTCCAAATTTCCCAAACGGACAAGATGTGCACCTTTTCTGTCCCCAAAAGTAATTTGAGCAAAGCTTACATTTTCCCTCAATATAATACAGCTTCCTATCTCCAAACACTTCATATTTTACTCTTTTTAAATCAAACCGCCTCTCCAATGATCTCTTAAACTTTTTTGGTATCTCTACCCTTAAATCTTCCATAGTAGCCTCCTAAATATATCTAATAATCCACCCAATTCCCCCCATAAAAGCTAACAAATATAACACTTTCAATTTCCAGCCCCAAATTCCTTTCAATCCTGGGATAGCATGCTCATTGTGCTCTCTTGAGAAGTCTAAGAATTTACTGTATCTCCAACCGTGATAAATCATCTCAAACCATAACCACAGCAGCGGAATTAAGCCAATCTGCCATATATTAACTCCTGCTACTGCTAAAAACATTCCCGCTAAAATAAAATAAATAATAGCTATAAAAGTTAGCGCATGATAGCTATTGTGATTTATTTTCTTATCCTTTGAAATTGCCTCCCAAAGCTCGGCTTCTCGAATTGCCCGAATAGCCTGCGCTGTAAATAAACATATCACGAATTCCATTTTGTTTCTCCTATTATGCTACAAAACATAATGCTATTAAACATAATCATCTTTTATTGGTTCAAAACGTATCCCCCATACATATAAATTTCCAGGCTTATTTTCGCACTCAATAATTATATCTCCAGTTACTACATCTCTCCAAGCTGTAGCAAAAGTATTATTTTCAAATATTGCTCGCTCTATTATTTTACTATCTGGTAGAGGAAAACGATTATCTTGAGAATGTATTAATCGCCATCTTTTTAACATTTTACCTCTCCTATTTCATTTTTAGAGTGATTTAATGTAGTTTAGATTGGCTTGTCTAGACACAATTATTTCGTTTCTACATTCTGAGATGTTGTTAGTTTATTTTTTATTCTAATCTCTAATAATACAGGTACCATCGGCGCTGTTGTCACAACTGCAAACTGGACAGGGTCACTCTCTTTTGAATACTTACCGTTCTTATCCACAACTCTCACCGCCACTTCCCACCAGCCCGCTTTTAAATAAATACTCTGTGTATAACTCACTTCCGCTGTATCAATAAATGTATTCCAAACTACTTTTTCAATCGGCACCTTTAACTTTATCGATTCCCCTGTACGGGAGCCAATCTCGGGATCGGGCTGTTCTTCAAACTTCTGCCGACTCATCGGCTGTACCCATTTAAGATTCAGCGTATCGCCAAAAGCAAAAACAAGCCCTTCTGTATTAGATTCAGCAAGACGATAGAATGTAATCTCATAATAATCAATATCTGTCTTACTTAATGTTTGCGCCCAGCCCCACGTACACCACACCACAACAATCATTACCACAACAGCTGCTATATCTCTAATTAGTTTTAAATATTTCATTGCTTTTCCTCCTCTCTTATCCATTCTTTAATAACTAACATGAGACTTTTATCATAAGATTCATTTCCATATTGCCCATATCGTCTCACCCAACCACCTTCACAAAGTCCAAAAGACCCGTAATAAAACTCCACTTTATTTTCTCGTTCCTTTATTGCCCTTAAAATATTTCTCTCAAACTCATTCTCAGGCTGCAAAATAATTTGCTGTATCCCATCCTCAATATAGATTGCTGTTTTCATTTTAGCATCTCCAGAACATAAACCAATCTAAACTACATTTAAATCACTCTAAAACAGTGCGTCAAGAATTTTAGACTGATTCATATCGTTTTTAGAATGATTCAAAAACATTGATTAACACGTACACCAAGCCATAAAAAATATTATTACCCCCCACAGTAACAACCACTGCCATAGCTTCATTTTTTGCCTCCTCGATTTTGTTCATCCTTTAATTTATGTTCCCGCCAAAGCTGGTACATATACTCCTGAAAATCTGCATAACAAGAATCACAAAGCACATGCTTTCCATAAAAACCAAGTTCCACGCCCTTCCTACCACAAATCTCACATGTGCCTGTAATTCTTGGCTTATCAATATTCATTTCTAAATTTTGTTTAAATTGTTGTATTTCTTTTTGACGTTTTATTCCATAAACCGTTATTAATATTAATATAGTAATCGTTATAAGAAAGATTTGCATCCTAACCTCACCATTTAATTTTATTCTCATTTTGACCTCCTTACTTTAATCCATCCCACCGCCAAAACCAGCGCTTGTGTGGACGGCGGGGAAACTCTTTTGGTAATTGGCATATTTCAATTTTCCGCCATTTTAACACTTTTGGCCATTTTAATATTTTCGGCCAATCCACATCTCTCGGAGAATGACACAGTGCCCGAATCTGCTGGCGACAATCTATCAAAGCCTCACAATAGCCTTTTAGAAAATAATATCGTTGCCAGTCTTTTCGCTTTTTTGCTTCTTTCTTTTCCTTTTCTATTCTCTCAATCTCATCTTTCCAACGATGTTTGAGTGAAATCAACAATCTCCGTACCCGAAACCATTTATTCACGCCTCTGAACTTCAGAATCCTGCGAATCAAATCAAGATCAACTCCCGTTATAAATCCTATATCCCGCACAATCAGCTCAGGGTGATTCTGTCGCCAATTGTTGATATCATCTTCTTCTTTTTTTATCGTGACACTACTCCAACAATGCGCTTGATTATTCACAGTAGAGCTGGGTCTATAAGCAGGAATAACATCTTTGTACGTGCTACTTGCTTCCATTTTTAGCTCCTTATTTTATGCAATTACCACTCAAGATCATAAAATTCTCCATCAACTTCAGCCCAAAAAATTAATCCAAGCTCTTTTACTTTTATAGGCTCAGTATTTACTTTTAATCTATAAATGTCACCCCCACAACCCACTTTCAACTTCTCATTTTGAAATACAAACTCATATTTATAATATGACACAAATTTAACTTCTTCTTCACCATACTTTTCAACAAATTCTTCACAAGTCATATTTTTCCTCCTTTTTTTAGCTCCTTATCCTTATTCTCAAACCATTGCTTACAAAATTCAATTAATTGGCAATCTAAACGTCTCTTTAACAAAGCTACCCTCCGATTCCATTCTTTTTTAACTTCAGAGTCATCAAACGGACATTGCAGCCAGCCTGACAAAACGCTATGTGTCAACTCAAAAATTTCTTTTTTAAGTTCATCAATCTCTTTCATTCTTGCCTCTTTCAGAAATCATTAATATTTTTCCGAAGCCTCTTCTTGACTTCTCTCGAATACTTCCACCAATGCAAATACGCATCCGCCCAAAGTATCCACCTTTTTACTCGATGATAGCCCTCCGCTACCAAAATAACCGCCAGCGCTCCGCATGATGTTATAGCGGGCGTTAAGATAATCTAAAGCCACATTGGCATAAGATAAGTGCTTAAGTTTACAATAATCCAAACTGCCAACATGATTACTGCTAACACTCCCCATGTTATTGCTCCCATTTTAGACCTCCTTATTTTTAGTTGTTTGTATTCTCCTCTTCAGCATCTCATTCACATACTCACTGCCAGAGATAACTATCCCAAACTTCCTGCTCGCCCAAAACAGCAGCCAAATCCCCACTCCAACTCCGCTCAACGCACTAAAGAGGATTATTGCTAATAATAAAACTGCCATGTTAGTGTCCATGATAACCTCCATATTAAATCTTCTCTAATTTTTCATAGCAAGCTTTTATTACTTTTGCGTCCCAAAGAGCATTGTGTTTTTGCATCCCAGCTCGCAATCCTGCGAATTGTTCCCGATTTATATCTGGGTCAATCCCTTTTATCCTGAAAAGTGTTGCAATATCAAAGGGAATATAATATATATTCTTTGGAATCTTAAAAGCATCACCAAATAAATCACAAAAAAGCACCCAATCATAAGCTAAAGTATCTGCCCACATTTCCACTTGCTTAAATTGTGCTAACCAATTAGTGAGTGCAATAGACACCTCTCGTTGATCTCCAATAACATCCGCCCCTCCAAGATTAGAGATTACATTATTCAATAGCCAATCGTCTAATTGTGATTTATCATAATCGTTTAATTCAGCGTAAAAAGTCTCTCCCGTTTCAGCAATTAATCCAATTGAAATCAGAGTGGTTCGTTGATGTAAACCAGTAAACTCTGTATCAAAGAATATTTTAACCATAACGACCTCCTAAATCCATGTGATTAACTTTCTCGCTTTACGTTTTAACTCTTTAATTTGCCTTCGTGCTTCTTCATCGAATCCTTCCCACCATGCTACATAACGAACACGAAGCCAAAAATAAAATCTATCTCCTACAACTTCCCACATCCATTGCATACATCCTAACCTTCCATCTTCTTTCCCAAATTTTCCAAATGGACAGTACCCACAATTATTTCTATAATACTCACAGAGCTCACAGCACTGTGAGATTACGCAATATCTCCCACTTGCACCAATCATGCTTCTCGCCTTCCGTAAATCAAAACGCCTTTCGAGCGATTCCTTAAACCTTCTTGGTATCTCTACTCGTAAATCCATAATGACCTCCTTGTTTAAAATGTGGACAGCGTGTCATTGCATACGCAACATTATGCACTTTACAGAACTCAAACCCTTTCTTAGCAATCTCACAGCTTTTTAGTAAGGCACAATTAAGGCAAAGACACTGTGATTTTCGTAGCTTATCCATCACTGGATGCTGCCAAACAACCTGTCCATATTTCTTGATTTGCACTACTTTAAATTTCATTAGCTATTTCCTCACCTTAAATCAAATCCTCAAATTTACCTATTCTCAAATCCCCCCTCACCTTCAGCCGCTTTCGTGGACCATCACGCTGCTCGACGTTCAGATAAATCAAAGGCTTAGGATTGTCCTCATGCCTTATTCGTGCCATATTATTCCATACGATTATACAATCAACGCCCTCTGCAATCCCACCACTATCACGGAGATGCCCGACATTCGCTAATTTGCCTTCAGCATCGTTTGAGACTTGACATATAAATATTGCACTCTTATTAGCTCGTTTGGTAGCATCCGCCATTCGAGCCACCCCTTTAGAAATTTGTGTCGCATAATTCTCACTGCCGTTATAAGTCATCCGTTGAAGGAAATCAAGTAAGATGATTTCTTTGTCCGTTTTCTCAATTTCATAACAAACTTCATCAACCGTTAAGCCAGGGCGGGTATTAACTGTAATCAGCTTCTCATTCTCTTTAAACCACCATTGTGCTTCTTTAACAATTGCCAACTCCAGCTCACTCAATTCTCTCAACTTTATCTTTAAAGAATCAATCTCCACCAACCTTGACAAAATCCACTGGAACACTGATTTCGCTCCCATCTCCAAACTTAAGAATAACACTCCCACCTTACTGTTTACACAGTTCACTAACAAGTCGATGAAGAATTTCGATTTCCCCGATTTCTTTAATCCACCCAGGACGTAGGTTTTCCCCTTTTCTATCCCGCCTGTGACATCGGTAAGTGATTGTAAATTCCATTTATGAAAAAAATCCTCCTTTGGCGAATTGAATGATTCTAAATATTCTTGATACAACTGCGTCATCGGGCGGTGGAACTCCCCGTTCATAGGGACTGTAGTCAGCTCATTTAACCTCTCGATGATTTCAGATGCTTTTTGGGGCTTACTCTTTAAATGCAGGGCTAATTCTTTAATCTTTTTTTCTCTATAATGCTTCTGTAAACGTAACAAACAAGGCGTGATGTCACCCGTAAAATCATAATCCAGATTAAGCAAGTACGGTAAAGTCAAATCAGGATCAACCTTGATTACCGCCAGCATATCAACCCCTAAACCACTATTCTTTGCCTTCCATAAAGCTCTGGCAACCTTTTTGTAGACTGGAAACCATTCAGGAGTAACACTAAAACGCTCAGCTAAATCCCAATCCTGATTTGTCATTAAGCGATTTAAGACAACCGCCTCATCGTCCGCTGTCTGTAAGAAAGTATAATTTTCAGCCATTATCAGTGTAGTTTAAATTTTTTAAGTTCTGTTCGCAGCGGTTTAGTTGCTTCGCTAAACGATCATATAGAACAACGTTGACTGTCGCAGCTAAATTCATGCAACCATGTGTTGGTATATAAACAATATCCTTACACCAACTTAATATCGATTCATCAAGTGCACCATCCTCAGGGCCAAAAATATAAAATGCTCGCTCTGGATGTTTGTAACTATGTAAGGGTATCGCATTGTCTATTAATTCTACTGCAACAGGAACACAATCATAAGGAATAACTGATTTTAAATCTGTAACTTGCAGTAATGGTAAGTGTCTATATGCTTTCATCGTGTCAGTTGACGCTTTTTTATATTTAAATTTCGTTCTATCACCAGATACAGCTACAAATGAAGCCCTATAAACACCAGCGGCTCTCAATACAGCACCAACGTTAACTAAATTTTTAGGACTGAATAATCCAATAACGGCATATCCACGCATGAATGTTTCCTTTTAGTTAAGATATTTCCACTGTGCAGCAAATTTATTCCAATTCGCCTGCAGCGCTCGGATGCTGTAATCACCTTTCCAGTATGGATCATCCCGAAACCGAAAATCAGTTAAAAACTCATTAATGATTCCCTTAATTGTTTCCACATCTCCCTTGTACATCTTCAGCCAACCTTTGATGATTTTCCGCTCCATTGCATAACCCTGTACCATGTATTCGACTTCGTGGACTTCCTTGTATCGTTGACGGAAATAATCGTGGATGAGCTTGATATTGGGATCAGGCTTCTCTTTGGGCTTCTTGGCTTTTTTAAGTTTTTTCTTTCTTTTTTCAGCAAGGAGCTCTAAAAGATCATCTTTAACAGGAGGAGAATCGGTGGGATTCTCAGGCTGGTTAGTAATAGGGGAGTTTGTGGTTTTTTTATCAGTAGCGGGAAAAGTATCGACAAATAAAACTTTAGTTTTATTTAAATCATTAGTACTAATAGTACTATTTAATTTATTAGTATTATTATTATATATATTATATATATGCGGTACTTCTTCTTCATCGTTTTGCTCTCGCGTAACAATTGTTTGTGATTGCTGTTGTTTAAGTTCTTGATTTTCTATTGTGTTATCTTGTGTGTTTTGCCGTAACAATGCCGTTTCATTTGCGTTCCAATCCCGTTCCAATTGCGTTTCATTTGATTGAAATAAGTATTGTGTAAATTGTTGATTTTCTACTGAATTATTACCCCCATTTTTGCGTTTCATTTCCTGTTTCAATTGCGTTTCATTTGCGTTCCAATTATAGCTAATTGAGCTTTGGTAAGCCTCATAATTACATATCTTTATGTGCGTTCCATAAGCGTAACAATTTATAGTGATATATCCTTCCTCTTCTAATTTATGTAAAATTCTAAATACTCTTGTTTTTGGTATCTCTTTTAATCTACCTCGCCGCATATATTTATTCTCCTCTGCAATATGAGATAAACTCGTAACAAGCTCTCCCCGTTTCACCTCGAATCCTGGATATTTTTTAGGCTGAGCGTGGGCATTACCTATAAGCCATAAAAAGATTTTTAATACATATAAATCTTCGTGCCAAATAGCGGATTCAAAAATTGATCGTGGAATAATAAAATAATCTCCGCCATTCTTTTGTGCCTCTAATGAATTAGATTTGTCCTTACTCATCTTGACTTTCCCTTCCTAAAATACAAAACCCATCCTTTCTGGGGCGGAACCACACCGCAAAAAGCGGCTGACCTGGCTGAGCGAACCGGTCAAACTCCCCAGAAAAGATGGGTTCTGGATTCTAAGATTAATATTTTTTCTTGCGCTCATGGTGGTTCCCTTCTGTTAATAGTTGTCGTCTTCAAATAATATATTACATTCATTTTGGAAAGTCAAGAGTTTTTTGAAGGATTTATTTGTTATCACCAATGTGCTTTCGATAGCCATCCAGTACCACATCCATCTTGACCCAGAACTCCGCTTTGTCTTCTTTCCACTCCTCATGTAGCTTCTTTGCTTTGCCATACGTAGCCTGCAGGCGCTTGCCTTTTAATTCGCTGAGCGTTGAAATGCCTTTTACCACCGAGCCATTGTCAGCTTCAAAACTTGATACCCATTCCAGCACATCACGGGCACGTATAACGTCGCCCTCGGTTATCTCCAGAATCAAATCACCTAACTTCTGGCGGATTTCTTTTTCGGTTGTCTTGCCGTTTGTCTTCTCTGAAGTTTTACTTGAGGCTGGCTTTGTTTTTACTTGAGTTTCAACTGATTTAGAAGATTGCTGATCTTGTTCTACCCATGGCCAGGTATTGATCGGAGGATCGGTTTTTTTACGCCACAGCTTTCGTTTCTTACCTGTCTCTTGATTAATACACCATACGCTCACAGCGTATTTATCAAGCCACTTTTTAACGAAGACAGGATCCCACAGATTCCAGGCAATCCCCAAATCCTTGCAGCACCGCACAAGGCAATTACTCTTTGCAGCCTCAGCCGCAGTGGCATAGCTCATTTTGGGATTAGTAGGAAAATATTCCTGCTCTCCGATCGTTTCAGCAACGAATTTACCGTTAATATACAGCGCCCCCTTGTAACACATAATATTCTCGTGAATCTCGATTCCCCGTGGTTGAATTGCCCACTTGCCAGGGCCAAACACTTCATTCAATAGCTTCCGATACCGAATCTCAGGATAGTAAATTAATCCATCTGGCCTCAATTCAACGTCATCATCTTTTATTTCTTTGGCCAGCACTTTTTTCTGTTCTTCTGTAAATTCTAATGTAGCAATCCCCTGATAAGGTTCAATTTTAGGGACAATCCCCTGTGAGGGCTCTTCCCTTTTCGGCTCTGGTAAATCTGTGTCTATTATTGCAGGCAGATTGTCTTTCTGTTTGTGTTCCATGATAGCCTCCTTAAAATGAATAATTATTCATTATTTGAATATTTAATCTTTGGATGGTTCCCATTCTGTCCAATCTTTTAATTGTATTTTATTTTTATCCGCAAATATTTCTGGTGTCCCATCATCTCTTACCCGTAATTCAACTAAGACACTTTTAAGAATATACCGATTTGGTTTATATTTTTCTCTTTCATCTATTAAACAGACGGTGAGTGTTTGCCCCTTTTGGACTGTAATTTCATTTATTTCTTTCCGTATTTCTAAGGTTATTCCACGCATGATTTGACCTCCTTTGTTAGGATAAATTCACTACTACTTACTCCATCCCACCCTATTCTCCAGCGCTGCAATGTTCTGCTCATAGAACTCCCCAGGATGATCGGCTTGGCGCTGTAAGAATTCCTCGGTCTTCTTTCGCTCACGGCGGATTTGTTCCTGGGCTATTTCGTACTGGAGTTTCTTCAGATTTTCCAGCTCGGAGTGGGTTTGTAAGAATTGTTTGGCAGTTTCTTGGCTTAGTTGCCAGAGTTTTTCATCGGAGAGATTTTCTAATAGCATGTTAGCCTCCTTGTTATATTATCCCCAGCATCCTGGCCTGCTGGGGCTCCCTTTTTTCTTTTCTCTCTGTCTCTATTTCTATCTTAGGCTTGCCGTACTATTGATAAGCCAGGATCACAATAGCCGTGCAAGCTTGCAGGCCTCTCCTTTTTGTTTATTTTGATCGCCATTCCTAATCCTGCGGGAGTACAGAATTAGGCGAGAGGCCACCTCGGGCTTCGTGTTTATTTTAAATTAAATTATTTTTACTATTTGTGGTGGAGGTGGGATTCGAACCCACACGGTAGCTTTACAACTCCTGATAGGGCATCGCACATGTACTTAACGTACAACTCTCCGCCCGTAAGTAGCTACCTTCTGCAAGCGTCTGCATTCCGCCACTCCACCATATTATTTCCTTCTCTCAAAATCCTCCGTTCGACTTTTTGCCAGAACGCTATTTTCTGTTCCAGCCATTTATTTGAGCCCCGTCTGCCATTGATATGGCTGCGGTGGATTCGGAGTTCCCTAAAGTCAGATTTGCGCATTTTTCTTTTTCCTTGCCAATAAAATCCCCTGATGCGCAGCCTGCACAGCTTCATTATTCCAGCCATGTAGCCGCACATTGGTGATTAGTTTCTTGATAGCATCACGGTAGGTATAGAGGGGAAGTTCTTTTAGAAAAAGATGCAGTTCATTGCTGAATTGTCCATTATAGTCCTTAACTATTTTTTTTATTTCCCTTTTCGACAGTCGTCCCAGCATTTGCATTTGGCTTTCCTCCTGATTTTTCTTCGGTGGGTTTATTTATAGAGAAATGCTTCTCAATGTCGTCAAGATAGAAATCAATAAATTGTATCCGACGCCACTGATAGGAATCTGGGTCAAAGAAGATTTCTTCGATATAATCCTCAAGGTGAGTTAGAAATTGAAAGCGAAAATCACTCCAGGGAAGTTTTAATTCAAAGGGACAGAAAAGGCAACCAATGATAATCTTATCATCCATTTTACCTGCTATGTAGATATCGTGTTCATGTTCTTTCATAGCATCTCCTTAATCTTGTATTTTCTTGAGCCCTTTACGCCTATCTATCTTATACCACTGAATCAGCATCCGCCCGAAAGGACTATTGTACACATCACTATTAAACAAAAAACGACGACCGATACGATGCCCTGTGAGAATACACGCATCAACGCCAGCGTTTTTTAGCTCATCTTTATATTTTAGCCCCCATTCTCTGTCCTCACGTGATATTAATGCCCTTGTCACGGCAATATAATCTGTCTGTCCACTCTTAAGCCAGTCTTCTACCATAATCATTCCTTTTCTAATAAGAATTTTATAGTATCTGCAAGAGCTGCGATTGCTGCTCCCTGACACCCAAAATATTCAGCTACTGTCCTACCATTAAATTCTTGTCCATCGAATCGCCTTGCATCTTCTTTCATGTCACTTATTATCATTTCCATTCGCTTAACATGAGCATCAACCTGATTTTGTTCAGTCTTTTCCATAATGACCTCCTTATTTCTTTTTACCAATATATTATTGTTTTCTTATGTTTTCTTACTTTTAAACAATATACGATACCATCTCGAATTTGTCAAGGAAAAAATTCCATTAATGCATTTACTTTAAGAAAATAGCAACTTAGTGCAATTTAGTTAGAAAATTGGCTATATTCCCGCACAAATAGAAAAGCCCCAGCATAATCTACTGAGGCTCTGAAATCTATTATCTACATTCTCAATCTTATACACCAAAGTAAACACTAATAATAAGTGTTTAATTCACTATAAGAAATAAAATTCTTAATATCAAAATTTATCCAAACAAACCCCCCGTGATTCTGTTACATCTACTTGATGGTTTACTATGCTTATAGTTGCGTATCCATGTTGGAACATCTCATAACGGGAATGGGCGTTTGTTTGCAATAAAGTATAATCCAAATTTGGGCACAAGCAGCCAGTCTCAATCGTCCATATTCCCTTGTACATTATCCCACCCGTAACTCGATGATTATGTCCTTGAATAACGCAGCGGCTTGGCTGGCCTTCAAGCTCTTTATATCTCTCCAAACTCATCACATGATCCGCCGCCCAGGTGGAGGTGCGCCCATGGATAACACTTGCCTTTTCAAAATGGCAGAATGTAGCATCATCCATCTTGAACACATGGAAAGGAATTCTGGTGATATTGCTGAGGCCATTTATCGACCATTCTAAAAACGAGCCCACCGCCATAATATCATCTACAAGGTCGATAGGCAATAAGCGTCGTAGATATTTTTCAGGCCGCAAGTCATGGTTACCTGTCAGCACAAATATCCTCCAGTGCTTTGACAATAACTCCAGCACTTTTTTTGATTGAGTAATAGCTTCCAATAACTCCGATTTCCGCCAACGCAGGAAAAAGCTAAATTCGTCGAATTGATTAAGGTCAGCGCCGACAATGATATATGTAATAGGCGGAAGGTGCGTCTTTTTAAGTTCAAGCTCAATAGCCTCCTGGAGTAGTTCGCCCTGGATGTAAGGAGCATGTAGGTCTTGAAAATTCAGAATCCGATAGTCGCTTTCTGCTGGAGAAAAGACAATTTTATCTTTAATATCATCAAAGCGTCGGGGAATTGGTTTTATTTTTTTAAAGAGCGGTAAATCTTTTTCAAGTTCTATAAGCTTCATCTAACTCTTTCATTTTTCTTATTGCAGTTTCACTCCCAAAGAACCATAACCTCCGATTTTGTAGCTTGTATTTATTTGTATTTGGTATCTCTCGGCGTAGGCGTCGTTTGTCTTTTTCTGCTAATGTATCTAAATTCAAGTAATCAACAAGCTCTGCAAGAGTAAATACTTCATCATCTTTATCAGCTACAAAATCAAGTATCTGTTTTACGACAGCGTCTCTCGTAAAAATCTGTTCAATCGTCATTTCTTCTGTGCCTTCATTTTGTTCAAAATCAAGCTCAAGATTTCAAGTATAATATCCACCCAGGTTCGCTTGGGAGATTTGCGGGCTTTCACAGCAGCGTGCCCCAGGCCAACAGCTCCAACACCACCACCCAGGATTATTAATCCCTGGCCAATTGCTGCGGTAGGGGGATTTAGAGATAAAATACCACCAGTAATAAGTAACACAGCACCCGCAATTCTTTTAACACCATTGCGTTTGTACCACTTCATCTTTAACTCCAGTTTTGGTAAGTTCATTGTTTTCTCTTCTTTTAAAACTACTTCGGGAGGTTCGGGTATGCGTAAATGAGGTTGTTCGTGTAATTCTATTTTGGGGTCAAATTCAATATGCACATGGTTTTTTTCTTTCACTACATCGTACATTTGAGAAGGAAACAGCTCATATACATCTTGCAGCCACTCTTCAAAATCCTTCTTGGGAATGTTCCAAATCCGAATATCAATGGCGCTGTTTAAGTAGTGTTTAGAATTACTAATCTTGCGAACTTCTTCTTCACTTAGCTCCCGCCAGTTTTTGGGTTTCTTTGTACTGCCCCAATGAATAGAATCGTTCCCGCTGGTTATCCAGAGCTCAGCGCCATACTTCTTATAAATATTATCCAGCTCATCAAGCTTATCCTTAAGAAAGGGGTTAAGTTGCTTGATATTCACGCCTTTTTTGAGTTTCATTTCAAGCAGTCCTTTAATAAGTAGATTTACTTTAATGAGAACCACTAAAAGCAGAATAGATTATTCTACTTGCCAGCCCCAGGATAGCGCCCCAGATAGCTACAAGCCATTTATTAAATCCTTTGCGAAACTGCGTGTTATCGTGAACTTCAAGAACCAGGCCGTTCTCAAAAAGCTTCTGATTTAGCTTATCCACTTTTTTATGGAGTAGCTGAATATCTTTTTTGATGTATTCCAATTCAGTGTGCAGTTCCTTTTCCATCACAGTATTCCCTTGATAATAACTCCTGTTAAGATTCCTAAACCATCTGCTATTAAATCGGCTACTGTATCTTTCCACCAGTAATATTTCAGTGAGCCATAGTGTCGATAGAATGCCTCAGCTTGTGTGCCCTCTATCGTTAATGCCATAGTCGTGCCTATTTGCCATCCCAGAGCCAGCGTCACTAAAAAACATAGAATAAAGTGCTGTATTTTGTCCTTCACGGTAACCATCTTACTACTCATTTCTTTTGTTTCAACTCTGCAACTTCTTTCTCCAATACTGCCACTCTGTGACGGAGGTCTCTTATCGCTTCCCACATTACCATCATCACTTCATTCCAATTTATTTTCTCCGCATTCTTTCTACCCAGAATCTTTCCAAAATCCTCCGCTATCAATCCTACGTGCTTTTTATTTGCTTCCTTCTGCGCCCGTGCCACTTCCTTTTTAATCCAAGCAAGTCTGATTTTATCCCGCTGAGCCACAGTCAACGTGTCCCAGCCAGCAATCTTTCCAGGATCGAACTGCTGCACAATCTTGTCAAATCTAAAATTAAACTCTACCGCCTTAACTGAATCTATCATTGCCAGATTGATTTTACTTCTCACAGGCTTAATATTCTCTTTTATCTTCTTTGAACTCGAAGTGGTAAACTGTGCCTCTCCAGCATCAAGTTCAGAATAAGTAGCTCCATTTTTAATTTCAAGATGATGATCGCCTTCAGTAAAAGTGCCATCAACATCAATCGTAACTCGTCCGCCATTAACGGCAAGCTTGCTGGTGGTGCTTGTTGCATCAATACTGACATTACCCTTTAGAAGCGTTTTAGTAATATCATCATTCCCCAAAACAACGCTATTACTTCCTGCTCCAACAGCATTATAGCCAATCACAATTTCATTCGCATCAGTATTACCATTCGCTTTTGTATTCGTGCCAAGAAAAACAGACTGAGATAGCTCCTGAGCTGGAGTTGAGCCATCAGCCAAATATCGGCCAGCTGAGTATCCCACAGCAGTATTAGAAGAACCTGTGGTATTAGAACGACCCGCATCTTTCCCTATAAAAGTATTAGAATTACCTGTGGTATTAGAACGACCCGCATTCATGCCAAAAAAAGCGTTATAATAACCTGTATTGTTAGAACGACCTGCATCATACCCAATGAAAGTGTTAGAATGTCCCTCTGTATTTGAGATTCCAGCACTAACCCCCAAGAAACTATTATTATACCCAGTAGTATTATAATAACCAACGTTTACCCCAACGAAAGTGTTAGAATGCCCTGTGGTATTAGAGCGACCTGCATCATATCCAATAAGGGTATTATAGCTCGCATGATATGTCTCAGTCGCTGTTGATCCCATTGTCAAATTACCAGCATGAACACCTATAAATAGATTTTTCCCACTGGTAGTTACCGTACCATTATTCCCATAGTTGAAGTCTGAAATAAAAGGATCATCACTCTTGTAAATTATGCCTGTTAAATTGGCATGAGTAGTATTTTCTAACTTGATGGAATTGTAAATCATCAACTTCACCCCAACCCCAGAATAGCCGATCTCGGTGAGATGGGGAGCGGTATAAATATCAGGCCCACCAAATTGCGCCCATCCCAATAATGGGATTAAGAATAACAAGGTTGTTAATGTTAGTCTCTTCATCGTATTCTCCTTTCTTATTTTAATGACAAGATAGGTATTCTACCTGTTGGCAAATCACCTGCCCATAATTCAATACCTTTAATAAACCAACTCTCTTTTCTACCCGAAAATTCTTGCCAATATTCAATATTTCGCCAATAATTATCCAATACCTCATCTCTACCTTTTTTTGTTAATGGTTCATACAATAACTTTGCTGCACAATCAGATCGTGCCTTAAGCATCTTTATCATAGCTAATGTTTGTCTATCCAGCGGCTCTTTGCGAGTATATTTATAAAGTCCTAAATGATACATTACCTTCGCTTCTGGCGGTTGTTCATATTTTTGCTCTCCTATTGTGTATTTATACGCTCCCCAAGGGGCTGCTAATGTGCGTAATAGAAATGCAAACATCTGGCTACGCTTTACGGGATCTGAAGCATTTTTATCATAGATTTCTTTACCTCGCCAATCTCTATTTTCATACAACGCAATTAAGGCACTTATAGGAACATTTAAGTTTATAATCAATGTCCGCAATAGTGGCCGTCCCATCCATTTCTCTAATTCAAAAACAGGACCAGGCAGGGTAATTACATCTTCTTTTCCCCCTTCTTTCCGATGAGCAACCCGATAAAATTGTGTATATACCCACGCTCCTCCAGTTATATAACCAAGTGACTTTAGAAATAGCTTAGTCAATAAATAAATAGCCAAACTCTCTCTTTCTTTTACTGGATGCCGTAACAAGTGCCCCCATAACCGCAACATACTTATTCGATAACGAGGTACTAAAAAGAAATCAGCCATCCCCCTTGCTGTTCTATTTGGAATTCTACTATAATCAGCTAAAAATAATTTCACTCTATCCACAGCATCCTCTAAAGACAATCCCCTTTCCATTAAAGTTGTAACGCCCAATACTCGTTGGAATTCGTCAAAAGTCCAGGCTGTTTTGCGAATATTTTTAAATAAATCCACTGAGACGGGCTTCATATATTTACGCCATATCTTAGCCAGATTGGGCTCAGTAGCATCCAATCCTTTTGCAAACTCCTGCATTGTCTTTACTATATTTTGCTGTTCAAACGTAGGATTACTAAACAACCCTAAATCCCGCATCTCTCTATAAAAGTCGCCCTTATTTACCAATATATTAACTGCCTTAGGAATATGCTCAACAGCATTACCAAATGGCAATAATCTCCACGGTCTTTTAAGCGCTCCTTTTCTTGTAGGGCTATAAACCCCAGCCAAAAGACTTTGTTCAATATCATTAAGACCTAATCGGAGAGGATTGTAAAACACTAATGTTTTGGTGACGAATAATAATTTCCGCCATGCTCGTAATACTGGCCCAGCCCGTGACGAGCCTGAGATGTATTCATTAATGGCATCAGCAAAACTGGGTTCAAATCGGGGATTTGTGAACTCCTTACCTAATATTTTCTGCCAATTGAAGCCTTGTATTTCTACCCAATCTTTTGGGGCTGGATTATCTTGAGTATGGGCAGGATGTACTAATCCAGGATCGTTACGCACGCTCTTCAGAAAATCTGAAATCGCCCATTTTTTCATACTGAGCATTAATCTCCGTGAAGAGTTTACTAATGGGTCAGTGGATAACTCAAGACCATGCTTATTTGCCCATTCTATTGCTTCTTCTGGGGTAACGAATTTTCTTCCCACAAATCCAGTTGGGCGTTTAGATAATTTTTCTTTTAAAGTCCTCCGTTGGAATAATTTCACTACCTTATCAAGAGCATCTTCAGTAAGAACATAAGTCCGATGTATATATCCCATGTCCTTTACTGTATTACGAGTAGCTATTAATTTCTCTAACTTTTGCCGATGTTTCTCAATCGCTTTCTTTTGAGTTAGCTTCTCAATATATTTCTGTTCTCTTTTTATCTCAGAATCTAATCTGGCCAACAAAGCATCTGGGAATTTCTCATATTCTACCCCTTTTTCTTTATCTGTCTTCAAGATGAATTTATTCATATCCTCTTCAAAAGCTGCCGCCTCTTTTTCGGCATCAGTCTTGGGGGCAAATTCTTCTTTGGTGGGGTACTCTCTGTGAAAATGTAATTTCCGCCTCTGTTCTCTACTGAGTTTAATCCAGGGACTATTTTTATATATTTGCATTGCATCGACGCCACTAAAAACCACCTTGTTCTCAAACCGAGTAAAGATACGGCGTCTCTTATCATCTAATCTACCATACTTATCAAATATTTTACTTATTCCCTGATGGACTTTACGTCCAGTAATTAATATATCTTCCGTAGATGTAGGCCCGCCATAAAGTTTATCTAAAGGTACTCCTGCTTGTTTAGATTGCTCAATTACCCGATTGACTGCTGCCTCTTCTTCCATATTCTTGCCAATCTCAGGTTCAACTTTTTTCGCTGTTTTGAGCTGTTCTTTTAAAACTGATTGCTTCAGTTCTTCATATTCTTTAAAGGAAATTTTTAAACCTTTAGCTCTCATTTTTAGATGTTTACGCCATGCTACCTTTGCTTGATCTTCTGCCCAACCTTCAACTCTGGGGAAGTTAGAGGCTATTTCCCCCACCATAGCAGCAGTAGTTTCTTCTATTGGAATTACCCCCTCTGGTTCTTTTTGAATCTCCTTGCTTATTTTTTCAACTTCAGTTGCTACTTTCTTTCCTTGTGCTTCTACCACAGTTTTTATTAGACGCTCACCCTGTTGGCTAAATGGATCAATTCCAGCTTCATGCAATCGTTGTGCAACCTCAGGAGCTTCTTGTATCCAATTAACTAACGTAGCTGCTGGGACACCTAAAATAATACCAATCCCCCCCGCTTGCCATGTGCCTTGTAATAGATTTAGACTTTTATCCCATCCTATTTTAGTAATTATATTTTGAGCAAATTGTTGTGACCATTCCTGAAGCCCTTCTGTACCGCCTTTTAAAGCAGCATTTACTATCCGATTACCAAAACGACGCCCAAATAAAATATCTAAACCAAGATACTCTAAAGCACCCTCAGCTAAACCGCCTAATGTACTTAATTGACTGGCTTTTTTAGGAGCTACCCCAGCCTCACGTGCCTGCTGGTATAGCTGAGCTTTTTGAAGAGCTCCAAACGCCACTGCTGCAGCTCTGGGATTTCTGGTTAAATAAGTTAAACCAATAGCTGCCGCCAGCGACGCAACGCCTGAACCAAGATTGAATAAGAAATTCTCTACGGGGTCTCGCCCTGTTGGAGTTAATTTAGTCTCCTTTAAAAATTGTTGATTTCCTTTTATTATCTTTTTTGCTTTTTGAACTACTACTCTATCTGCACCTGTTTTTTTAGCGGTTGAGCGTAATGTATATTTCGCTATTAATTGAGATTGAGTGAGTGGATCGGTCAGCGCCCATTTCCAAAAATCTGGCTTTTCTCCCATCCGTTCCCCAAACTCTTGTGCTAAACTACCAGCAACTTGCGGGAGAGATAAAATAGTATAAGCTGCACCTTTAGGTACAGCAAGAGCACGTTTTGTCCAATCGGGTTTCCCATAATAAGCTCCTACTCCGTAACTTCTTCTTTGGGGTTTTTTAGATGGAGCTGCCGCAGCGAGTGCCATCAAACCCATTTCCCCAGCGGCAGTTTTAGGCGGGGCACTTGCAGCAATTGCCATTAAGTCCTGGGCTTGCGTAGCTTGTTTTTTAACAGGAGCTTGCTGTGCTATTTTAAGTAATTCATTCATTTATTCTTTTAATCCTAAATACTTAACTGCCTCATTTAAAGTATAACCCTTATCCAACAGAATAGAGAGAGCTTTCTTTAAACTAATGAAATCTATCTTCTTTTTTTGCAAATCCTTATCTCTAATACCCATCTGGAAAAGTTTATGCTTTAGGAGGTATTCTTTATGCAAGGCTTCCATTTCAGCATCAGGATATTCCCATCGTCCCTCATCTCTCCGAAACGGATCCATCTTCGGCGTAGTAGTTGTAATCCCTGTCCGTATCTGTGAAGCCGTTTCCCCACCTAATGTTTTACTGGGAGATGTTGAAGATGCTCCACCTCTACCACCGCTGGGTATTGGTGTAATAGCCGTAGCTGGTATTGGTTGTTGGGTAATACCCCTTGCTCGTCTCTCTAATTCTCCCCGAAGCCATTCAGACCTTGTATAAGCACCACCGCTTTCCGCTGCTTTCCATTGTTGCTGTAGCCAATCTTTGGCTTCCTCTCGTTGTGCTTTAACAGCTTCCCCTAAAGTAGATTCTAATTCTGGTACTGACGCTCCCTGTAATTCTTTAGTCCACTTTCCTAATTTAATCAGCATATTTCTCAGCTCTTCAGCTCGCCGTTCCCGTTCTTTCCTTTCCAACCAACTTCTCTCTTCCATCTTCTCCGCCTGCCGAGCAGCATGCTCTGCCTTCTGTACTGCAAGCTGGAATTGCATCTTTCTTATTGTCAGCAACGCATTAGCCAAATTCTCTAACCCCGTTCCTATGACTTGTCTTGCCCCTCTGGAAATCGCCATCGGAATTCTCCTTTATACCTTAGTTAAAACAAATTCTCTATAATAAAAAAGGTAATATTTTAGCCCCACTACTAATCAGACTTTGCCACCACTCCCGTTCCTCTGCTTTTTGTTGAATCCTGCGCTGTTCTAAAAACTGTTCCCACATAGTAGCTCTTTGTTGAGCGGCTAATCTCTCCTGCGCAGTCATTAAATCCCACTGTTCTTTTAATCTTTCATTCTCTTGCTTTATGCTATTTAATGTATCTATTGCTCTTAATTTCGCTTCTTCGTCTTGCTCTGCTATTGCTTGGTTTAATTTAGCCAATGCTTTCTGTTTCTCGAATTGTATCTCCCGCATACGGCGAGCAACAAAACCACTTTTACTCACTCCAGTACGATATTGCAAACCACCTAATCTACGCTGTGCAACAGCGGCTTGAGTAGATAACGGTTCACCGCCAAGAGCATAATGTGCCCGCTCCCATTCTCTGCTATACCCCTCCTCGGCCATTGTACTTAACCAATCAGGAATATTTATTTGATAAGGCGTGCCTGGAGGCTTGCGTTCCCGAGAACGTCCCCCATCACCAAAATCTCTTCTATCAAAATCTCTCCCCCCGCCATTCCCAAAATCACCATTGCCATGATCAACATTGCCAGGTTGTCTCTCGCCTGGGGGTTTGCGCTCCCGAGACCCATTCGACCCTCTTCTTCTATCGCTATCTGTACCAAAAATATCATAACTATAAGATAAGTACCCCATTTCCTATTCTCCTTTTATGCATACCAATCTCTTGGCCCCGACGGCATCTCCGCTGGCTCTGGAACATTAAGACTCCTCAACCAATCCAACCAATCTTTCTGCGCACTTTCTATTCCTCGTTTCGTAGCATAGCTTCCAGCAAAGTTCATTAAACCTTCCCCCAAAATCTCTAACCAACTGGGAATATCCTCCTCCGCCCATTTTAATCTCTTTTCTCCCATCCGTTTCTGCAACTCGAACTTTTTCCTCAACTCCGCCAATCGTCTATGAGCCATAGCAGTAGCCTGTTTCTGCTCTACCCCTCGCCGTTGATATTGTAACTCCAGAAAACTACGTGCCAAGTCCTGCAATTGATTGGCTATAAGACTACGTAACTTTATGAACTCCTGAAGCCGTCGTTGATAAACCGAACTCGTTGTTGACTTTGGGGGAGTAGATACTGGAATCTGACGTGGAGGCGTAAGTCTCTTGTAGGGGCTTTCAATTGGCCCTTCACCACCAATCCCTATTGTTATTGGCGTTGGGTCGAATATTGGTTCTCCGTTAGGCATAACTTACTCCTATTAGATTAATAAATTTCACATATACAAAATCCTGCGCATGTGCTTGTTCCTGGTGCTGAACTTGTGATCTGTACTTGAACACGTTTACCACCAGCTACCGTCCAGCCTGTCTCAAGATAATAATCTGTGGTAGAACACACATCCACCGAATCGGTAACATTCCGAACTTTTATTGTCATATATGTTGCTGATGGCTGCCATGTTGATCCAATTGCCCGTATATATAAAGTTTTACCACTGGGCACAACAAAATCATAGAATGTTATAGTTGAAGTTCCCCCTATTGATGTTTGTGGTATTGAAAGAGTAAATTGTCCACCTTTCTGTCCCTTAATTCGGTGGCCATCCTGGTCAAGGTCTCCAGAGGCTTTACGGTTACCATCATTATCAGTAACATAAGTTCCCCCAGTTAATTCATCAGGAACTATCAATATATAATCTACATATTTATACCCCGTCTGACCTGCCTTCCCCATAAATATATAAACATTATCATCATCATCCCAATCCGCCTCAAAACTACCTACATATATCGTCTTATATGTCGTTGTAACAGAGCTGGTAAAATCATTATCTGCTAAAGGATAAGTTCCATCAGTACTGTTGTAAATACCCATAACGAATCCAGTAGCGCCACTCTCCATCCTAACACGGGCATACATGTGATACTTGCGAAAACGATGCGGAAAACCGTAAGAAGTTCCTATTAAGTTCGTCCTACCTGTCCAGCCACTCACAAATCGAAATGCTGTGTCATATGTGGCAGCGGTATCTGTTACGTAATAGGTGCTCTTATCATGTATTCGTTCATTCTTTCCAGGACAAGCAAAAAATACTGGGAAAATATCTTCAAGGGGCTGATTGGATTTCAAAAGAGCATTTCCATCACCCCTTAACCACATAGCTAACTCTTGACGATCCGCCTCAGTTGCTCCACCATAATTTCCGTTGCTTACATAAAACTCAAGTTTATTATTTCTCCTCGAAGTCGAGGGAGTATGGACAATTTTAGCAGGATAATAGGGACCTGCTGCATCTTCTTCAGTTGTGTGGATTCTTAAAGCAGGTGGTTCAATCGCTACTTGACTTGATCCTGACTTGATATTGACTAAATAGTTTTCTGAAGCATAATTAACAACAAGCTTATCTACAAGTGTTGGCCCCCCACTGAATTTTGCTTTTTTACCACTCCCAATTTGTACTACAAATGTATAAGTATCGGGTTGGGGACAAACAACGTTTACGTTAACAGCATTATAGTCTGCCTGTACAACAAGTATATTCTCATCGCTACTGTTATAAATCCGTACATCGCCCTTGCTTGAAAGCGGAAAACTCGGGTTTGGAACATTTATGCCGAGTTTATTGGTAACGTAAGCAATATCAGTGTTTACTTCAGCACTGTATAATTGATTTGCGGTTAACCTCCGTTTGATAGATAAATTTCCGTCAAGATCACCAATTGGGATTGCATACCACTCCGTATCAGTCTTAATACACCAATAATAATAACCATCTACATATGAAATAACAGGATCGCCTATTCGCCCTTCTTTGGCCGTAGGAAAGCGCCTCATTATCTTCTTTGGCCGTTCTATTGTCAAATCCCGAAGGATTGCTAACTCACGATCCATTACTATTTAGCCCTCTTCTGAAAATACTCTATGGCTATCTCCCGAAGTTCAAAGTCAATAGGAGTATATAGTGTATATACTTGAACCTGTATCGTCCGCAATGTGTAAGGTATAGCTATTTTCGTTCTTGTTAACGAAGATGTAGAAGATATTGTTTTCACCGTTATAGGTGACTCCCCATCTTTAGAAATTCTTACATATAATTCTTTTCCATCATTTTTAGCAGTAAGGTATAAATATTTTGTTCGTTTATATGTATCAAGTGACCCATCTAAAGTTAAATGTCCTGTATAAAGTGCTTGAGCAGCACTGGTTAAACCACTTGTTCCTGAGCCTGTATGATAGAAAAATTTATGCTTCGAGTCAGTCGAATCATTAATTACAAAACAGATTTCTTTTTTAGGCCCATGAAAATAATTAAGTACTTTATATTGACCAAGAAGATCAATTAAATAACTATCTGCCCGACTTGTTATTGTTCCTGTTCTAACATGACATATACAAGTACCAGAAATAGCACGATTCGCAGTAATATCCGCTGCATAATTGTCGTTACATATAAAATACTCATCATATAATGGATCATATATACTATATAAAGTATTCCCATCCTCAAATGCTATAAACTCATCTCTTACCTTTCTACTTAATTCAGTCAAAGTCCCATCAAGAGCCAATAACCACGCTCCTTTATTATTAGCAAACAAGACACCGTAAGGACATTGGGCGATGGCATTGACGCTGTTTGCTCCCATTGGGTAGGTTCGTTCTTTAAACCAATTTAATTCGTTAGCTGAGGAAATATTATATAAATAAGTATGATTGGATTTAAAGACAACTACCCGAGTTCCTAACTGGGCAAGGGCAACAATAGCATCACCATCACCAGTGCCTAATTCAACATATCTATCTTCAGGAAAGCAATCAAACCAGCCCGCTGGGGATATATATAATCTATCATTGTAAACAGTGCCCATCTTTTTAACATTGCCACAAATGCAATGCCCCTGGGCAATGATTGCTGTTTTCCATTTAATCTCTAAATCATGTTCATCACCAACAACAGGATCGGGATCACCTCCGTTAGCATAGGTATTATATAATTCATAGCCTGTTCTCGCCGAATAAGATTCAGTTAAAACCGCTCCATAATCATGTATTGGACTTATTTGCATATAATAGGGATCAAGACCTTGTTCACTCCAATTCCGAGTTGTATCACTATCGTCCGTTATTCCTGTGTTTATATCCACCCGCTTCCAAAAATAAAAGTCTCCGCCATTTAAACTCCGATAGATATTAATAGCCGAAATTCTCTCATTAATTCCATCATAAGGCCTACCAGCCGCCGTACCTGCAAGAACATTCAGTTCCAATTGAATTTTATCATTATCAGCAGTAGCAGTAATTACTTTATCACTGACCGATAATAAGCTTTCCTGTCCAGTTCCTTCACCAGTAGGAGAACCATCATATTCAAATGTAAAACCATATTGTACTGTATCTCCGCTACTTAATTCCCCACTTCCTGCCGAAATGCTATAACTAAATCCCAGCTCATATTCACCATCAGGAGTAGTATCTCCATAGTCAAGAATAGGATGCTGAATTTTTGCATTAGTGAATACTACCCCATCTAAGGTATAATTACCGCTATTATTGAATCTTTTCTTATTATCAAAGTTATAATATATTTTGGTTTCTTTAGAATGGCTGCCGCCTATTCTAACATTCCCAGACTCGACCAAAAAACTGGGTGTATCAGTTGTCAAAGAACTCCATAAAGTTTCCTCAGCACCATCCCAGCTAAAGCTTGTAAGACTGCCATACCCTATTTTAGCTTTTGTATCACTTCCACTTGTATATGTAGTGAGTATCCGCCAATTATCATCTATATCAAAAAAATCAACACAGCCTTTACAAGTATTATTAGAATGGGAAGTAATTTGAGCAACTCCCTCCCGATTGACTAATCTTCCTTCTTTAGGTCGGACATTTTGATAAACTAACCCTTCATTTGGCGCTAAATTAGTAGGATCGGTTTCAGTATTAATTCCTCCACTAAAATCCGTTATCCGATATAATTTCCTGGGATTTCTGGGATTTCGCAGCATGTTGACTATCCACAATGTCTTAATGAAACCAAACTTCGCTTGTTACTGAAAAGGTATCTGCGGCAGCATTCTCACTTTTCCATACTAATCTAATGCCGGGATGGACAGTATAGCCACTTAAATTGTCTAATCTATACCATTTTATTTTGCCATCTGTCCAATCCCATAAACTCACCACTACCGTCGAATCTTCACTGGCTACCCCGTCAAGGTCTAATTTGTACAATAAAATGGTTAAACTATCGCTATCTGTGGCATGCAAGCTATCTACCTTTACTTTAACAGATGAATATCCATCATATTTGGTAGGCGATGTGCGGGAATTGCCACTATTGAAATAGAAATCCCTCGTTACTCTTGCATTTGCTCCTTCTAAAGTGTCAATATAAGCTACATTTCCTACCCGCCGAAGCATGTGCTGAGCTTCAGGATTATCAGTACTAACTATCCACAACAATCCCAACATAATCGCCACAAATCCCAACTTAGAAAAGATTTTCCAGAACATAGCTTCTCCTTTGCTTTTGTTAATAATCCCACTGTACTATTCGTTTCGGGCCTCCTATCTTGCTTCTCCTCGCCCTCTTTACAAAATCTTCATACCGTGAATTATGGTACAAAGATTTGGTTGTATCGCCCTCTTGAGCAAAGATATAGGAAAGTACTTTATGAACCAACGCATAATGATAGGCAGAATTCCACGACGGAGAATCACTATCATCGGAGAGGTCTGAATCTCGTTTGTAATAGTGGTAACGGAGTGTCCCAGCAACATCAACAGGATTTACTGCCCCATCACTTGTTACTACAACAAGCCCAATCTTATCCGCCGAAATGTAATAATAATACTCACTTGTGCTTGTAGACATATTAACTCTCCTTTACATGTTCCAACATATCTGACCGCACTCTACCTATCTGTACGCCATCAAAATCAGACCCAGTTCCACCGCTCGAATCCCATTCGACTCGACGGACTGCAATGCAATCATCGGCAAGATCGTAACGTTCTTTCCCCGCCGTGGTAGTTACTTCTTTATAGCCCAAAAGAATCAACGTATCCTCACAGAACTCGTCTTTGGCTATATTTATGAGTCGATTGAGATGGGGGGCTTGGTAACGGTCTTGTCCTAAATCTTTACAAAAAGACCGAATCTCATCTCGTAATTCTTTTAATGTCATTTTATCTTACTCTTGGTGTTTGGATTCCAGCCTGTTCTTCTATCTGCATCATCTGGGTTTCAACTCCAAATGACCGCTCTATATCCCTTATTCGTGCCGAAATATCCCTATCAATATCTTCTTTCGGAGTCATAAGTCGTAATTTACCTAATGCCTTTGATAACGCTGTCATAATTACTAAATCAGCATATTCATCAGGTAAATCCATAGTATCCGAATCACTGGTCAGCTCATCAGGTTTCCGTAAGTAGTACATGTGAAGGACGCCCTGGCTCAAGGATAGACTGGAACTAAAATAGGTATATAACTTCTCACCCCAGAAACAACAGGCGTAATCGTAATTGGAATTACCTTTAACAGCATAAACTTCTCCCAGAGTTTCCACAATAGGGATCACCTTATCTTCAATATCCGCCTGTGTATCTCCAATCACAGCATCCAGTCTGTAAATATCCGCTGGCTTTCCAGGATTCTGACTACTTAAATCGTGAGCGGTCACTGAGCCAGCCATGCTTTCAGTCAATGAAATACTGGCTGATTGCTCTCCGTACCATCTACCGATAAATGGTACAAGACGCACAAAGACGTCAAACTGAGCGATATTAATCCATTGATTCAGCTCTGGATCGGTAAACTTATCAGGAGCAACCTCATTAAGCCGAGCTCGAAGGTCGTCCCTCAAAGTCGCTCTGGTGATCGATGATAAATTAGACATTTTCTAATCTCCTCTGTGTTGCTTGTCGATTGAGTACTGCAATATTTATAAGATAATTCTTATAAAGTAACATCGCTTGATCGAACTGTTCATCTTGTATCTTTGCCTGAATAACGGCATAATCTACTACTAAATCTTCTAAAAAAGCTGGCAATTCACATTCAGTGCCATCTGCGCTCAGCGTGTCTGGTTCACGTAAATAAGTTACCACAGCGTCTCCACCACCTACTGCGTCAGCAGTAGGATAGAAAGCTAAATTTCCATTTTGAACCGATACAATAGGATCATCAGAGGTAGGTTTTAAGAAATCACCTGCTCGGACTAATGCACTATGTGAATAAGCATCGACAATCTTACAGGGTCGGTCGGTATCAGTAGCACTTGCGGCATAACGGCAGGCAATCAACTTAATAAATGGCTTTGATAGTGACGATAACGCAAACGTCTCATCACCAGCGTTGATATTAATACTCTCAACTTCAATCAAGTCTGGAGCTAATTGGGGATGTATTTTTCTTGCTACATCCAATTGCCCTTCATTAAGCCATTGCTGCACTTGAGTATTAGAAGGGATACTATTAGCATCAATAGTTAAGCCAAGCTTATAACCTACCTGATCTTCAAGCTCAGATCTCGTTGCCATTATCTATTTCCTTAATTGCTGTGATAATATCATTACGTTTCATAGTTGTTTTTAACTGAACACCTTTTTCTTTAGCCAATTTCCGCAGTTGAATCCAGTCCAGTTGTGATAAATCGACATCATCTGTTTTCTTAACTTCCTTAACATTATTCTCAGATACATCTTCAATGTCGTCAGGAATTTCCCAGAATCTCGTATTGAACCATGCCGATTTTTTCAACTTCTCGATTTCAGCAGGATCGTTAGTCTCATACATTGGCCTAAATGCAATTCCCTCAATTCGCTGTGAGCGCTTTGCTAAAAATTTCATTGTTAATCCTTTCGTAAATGTCCTCAAAGTTATGGTTTGTTTTTACCCATTCTCTATATGTCTCAGGCTGCCATTCGACAGCTAAGATTCGCTTAACATCATCTAATGTCCGCCATATCCATCTCTTATCATAAATCTCATTAGCACCTATCCAATCGTAAACCAATGGTTTGAGACCAGCAGCCATTCCTTCCAAAACCGTCACTGGACATCCTTCTCTTGCAGAAGTATTTAAGATATAGCTCTTGCCCTCAAAGAATTTATCAAGATTATATTGCCAAGGATATAAAATTACATTATCGGGCTTTTTTGTCTGGAAAAACTGAGCTATATCGGCTTCTTGAAATTTGCCAGCTACATGAAATCTATAATCTGGAAGATGAGCAGCAAGAAAGAGTAAAAGCTGAACTCCCTTTTTCCTGCTAATATAACCTGCCCACGCTATATCTTTATTCCGATTATGCTTAACTATTTTGTATTTGTTAAGCTCTACTCCGTTGGGAATAACAACTGCATTTTCTAATTTACCGAACTTGTCCTCTGCATATCGTTTTATGTGATCCGCCACAAAGAGAATCTTATCAAATGCCCTAAGGTCTATATAATCAATATACTTATCATAGACCTCATAAGCATGAATCCTTAATATCTTCTTCGCTTTGCACTTATATTTTGACGCTAATATAGCATTCTCATCAGCCCACTCACACCAGATTATTTTCGCTTGATCAGCAACTCTGGCATCAAATCTGTCTAATGTTAAAAACACAGAATGTTGCTGTTGGAGTCTCTGAGCTATTGGTGCTATGAAACTGCTATATTTAGCTAATATGTAAATATCGCCTTTATCGGTAAATTTGATTTTACCAGCACATGAGTAATCGTCATGCTTCCGATAATAGTATCCATAATGATGTGGAATAACAACAGCGTTGTCCCCACGTTTAACTGCCTCTTCCAAATATTCACGGTCAACGCCACTTTTAAGCTTCTCATTAAAGGGATACTTTAACAGGTATTCTCTCCGCCACATCCCCGTACAAGGTCGCTGTAAAGGCGCACAATATCCAGTCTTATCATCTAATGCCATCATATAGGTGGTGATACACTGTGTCCGCCTATCAGCTAAATCTTCTACATAGCTTGTGAGAGTGGACAAATAGTCTTTGGAGATATAATCATCATCTCCAAGAAAGAATACCCATTCTCCCTTTGCTTTTCTTACGGCCTCATTGAAGCATTGACCAATGGTTTTTTTGCGGGCCCGATTGTTTATAACAATCAAATCAATATCTAATGGCTGAGATTTGACACTATCTAAACATGTTTGTACCCAATCTGGATGTCTATCCCCACGACTATCAACAACAACAACGCTAATCATCTCGGGCCCACAAAAAATGATTGAGATTTCATTACTTCCTCACAAGAATAGTGAGGCCTATTGTATCAGTTTTCTTCTGGACACCATCGGAGTCAATGAATATCTTGTAATACGGTGCTTCACCATAAGCGGATACATCATAAAACGCAGCAGCGACTTTATTATCAATACTGGTAATCAAATCATCTTTCAATAGCGCATAAGTACCATCAGAAGTTGAAGCAACCTTAATCGCAACATCAGCATCAGAACTCAGATTAGTAGCACCAGTATTGGCTAATATAACAAAGTCTGTTCCTGGAGGAATGAAATCAATCGCAGAACTTGTTAGATCTTGTCCCGCTGCGTCTGAAGTTTCCACAGTAAGAGTTTCAGTATAGACTCCATAATGTCCTTCAGTTGTTCCAGTCCAAGCCATAGCTATTTCTCCTTAAATTAATTTTATGGGGACGTCCCCATTTAGGAGACATCCCCTATTTTCCTATTATTTGAATTCAAACAAACCGTGAGTTTCAATTAAAGTCATACCCAAACCGAGATCGGATAGGTATTGCTCTTTAATTCCATCACGGTCGTTCTCTTGAATGTTGGTCTGATAAACAGTTGGACGATATTGGACTAACTGAATATTAGCTGGGTCTACTACCAACATCGTATCAGCATAAGGCCCACGCAGTAAGGGATTCCATACTAATTCCAGACGTCCAAATGGATGGATCAAAGTCCGAACATCAACTCCAAACTGTTTAGTCGCTTCGGGATTGGCTTCCAACTTTAAACCGCTGTTATACAAGAAACCACCAGAAGCAGTGGCCTTGGAGAAGAATGCCAATGCGGAACTACCGATGAAGCCATATTTAACCCTTTCCATATTGACATACTGATACAATGCTTCCATATCATCTACAAAAGCATCGTAATCATAAGTCGCCTTGGTAACCGAGAAGTAATTCTCTTCGGAAGTTCCGTAATCACGAATAGCAGTGATCGCACCAAGAGTTGTACGAACTGGCTTAGAATCCTCATCTGTAACTGTGTTAGCTGGAGCACTCTGGCCATTTCGACGCTTACCAAAAAGTAAACTACGTTCGATCTGTACCTTGTGCTCTTTCATAGCCTCAGCTCTCAAAAATGCCAACTCATTAGAGTAACCTCTTAAAGCAGCCCTACGAAGTGATTCAGAAATCTCAACAGCAGTCTTATGGGTCTGGCATGAATTCCACACAACTTCCAGTTCTGTTTGTGCAGACTCGGGGCTACGGCTACCTTCACCCATTGCCGAACCGATGACGTAAATCTCATCACCATCAGCAATATTAGTTGGCGAAGATTGAAGAGCTTTGACCTTGATACTTTGCTGGTCAATTACTTTGGTAATAACGCCAACAGCATTAATTACCGAAGTATCAGCAGCATCACGGAATTCTAAAACCAACCCAACTCGCAAATAATTAACATCATCACTGCCACCTTTGGTTTTCTCTACGGTTAAGTCGGAAATAACCCCACTTGACCACGTACCAGTACCCCCAGCATAGAATTTGAACCCATCAAGCCATTGACTGCGGTGTTCGAATAGTTTGAAGTCAGGGTCTGGGGTACTGATAACTTTTAATTTCGACACAAATGTCGTAAATGGTGCAACCGTTGGGAATAACTCCGATACGGTTTTCGGCTTAATATACGCTCTGTTACCTCCCGTTAAAAACGGGCGGGCAAGTCATTTCTGCTTGCCTCTCGTATTTTCATACGAGTCCAGACTATCTCTTCGCTGATTTCTCAGCGCTCAACGTATAGTCGTTGGGGCTTCTCGCTCTTGTTTAATAGTCTTAATCTTTTTCACGAGTGCAAGTTCAGTATTAGAGTAAGGTCGATGCTTATTAAGCTGTCTTGATTCTATAAATTTACTTGTCAACTGAGCCTCTTGCCGTTTTGTTATCAAATAGGGTAATAATGCCGTAAGAAACGGCTTGATTCTTGTACTACCAACCGCCGATACAGAATAGTAAGCTGGAGCTTTCCCTTTAGCTTTTCTATATGTTTTAGAGACTGAAAGACCTAAACCATTTAATAATTCGCCTAAATATTCATACGTCGCCTGCGATGTTGTACCAATACATAATCGGGGAAGTAATTTGTGCTTATGGTCACGATAGATTCCTATACTTCCATCTCCATCTACAAATCCAGCAAGCCACGCTAATTTATTAATTTTCCGATCCATCCCTAATGGCCGCCTTTCTGATTTTAAATCAGATATTTTACCTACAATCTCTAATTCTCGCTCTGTATACGGCGAATTATGTGGTTTAGACAAACGACTATCAATAAATTCAGCCATAAGATTTGCTTCTTCTCTTTTGATAACAATAAACGGCAAAATTGTTTGAAGACAAGTATTACATCTTTTTATGCCTTGCACTCTTATTACATATTGTAATTTCCCCCTTCGGGGTCTGCGACAATAGAGATAATGTCCTATTTTATGTTCCTTTAAAAGGTTGTCTATATGGATAAATGTTTGTGGACAAATTCCATTTATCCATATTCCAGGAATGTATCTCACTGTTCGCTTTTCTGGTTTAGGATGAATTCCTAACGAACCATCACTATCAAGAAATCCACCCAACCAACTTAATTGATCAAGAGCTACTTTGCCTGCGGATTGTCTCGATGTATTCATTGTTTTTACCTCAGAAGTAAATGAATCTTTTCAAGAGTTTCCCGCCATTAGTTGAGTTTAATGACTCCTATTACTAAAAGTCTCTTCGATCCGTATAGAGTATTCCACTGGTTCCACCAGTTGTAAGCAGCCTCTGTCCTACATTGTCATAAGCCATTGTTACTCTCCTTATTTTTTATCCCCCTAATATTGGCACTTAGTACTTCCGTTGAGTGCCAATCTTTAGGAGGCCTACGTTAAAGTCAAGGTTTTCATCTAACTGCTCAGTCGCAGATTGAGCTGAGACAGCAGTAACAGAAGGAAGTGGTTTCTTTGTTCCTGCTATCTTTTTACCCAATCCACCACCAGTCTTTTGTTTATAGAAGTTGTACCAATCATCAACAGTAAGTTCCTTGCTCGCTGTCTTTGCCCATTCCTTGAAACGGTCGAAATCAGTAACTTCTGGATGCCGTCTCAAGAAATCTTCTTCGATCTTCTCAGCTTTAATTTGTTCCAGCGTCTTCTTTTGCTTTTGCTCAATCTCATCAAAACGAGAAAGTATCTCATCTTTCAAAGATGAAAGTTTCTGTTCGACAAGATTAGCTTGATACTCCTGCATTTGCTGCCAATACCTTCCAGACGGCGTGTTAGGATCATGCATTTCCAACGGGTCAAAGTCTGGAGGCGGCACAGGAGCAGCCATTGGCGCTTGTTGTTGCTGAGTTTTCACGGACTTACTTAATCGGTTGTTGACAATTGATAACAACTCTGGATCATTTAGCAGAACTTCTTGCAAGTAAGTTAGAGGCTTCATCTCCTCTAACTGTTGCTCGAGCTCCGCAATTTTGGCTTTAGCCTTATCGGCTTGTGATTGCCAATACTGATAACGAACTTGCTCGTTATCATCTGTTTGAGGTTCGGCAGTTTCCTGAGTTTCTTCAGCTCCTTTTGCCTGTTCTGTTTCCCCCTCAGCCCCCTGGATTCCTTCTGTATTCTGTTCAGGCTCAGCTGAAGAAAGATCAGAATTACCTTCCTCAAACAACTCAACAGTTTGTTCTTCTTGTTGGGGTGCTCCCATTTCAGGGGGAGGCCCATTCACTCCACTAAAATCTCTGCGTGCCATAATTTCTCCTTTCAAATTTTGGAAGTCCTCATATAGAGGAGTGTCCCAATTGAATTAATAAAAAAGCCGATTCTAAATGACGCAAAAGCGCCAAATAAGAATCGGCTATCGGATAGCTCTATTTATTAAGGCTCTCGAAGAGCTCTATTTTTCTTTATTCTTGAGGTTATCTATCTTATTAAGATAACCACACTTCCTACACTTTATCTCTCCCTTAAAAAGCCCTTTTAGTAGTAGGGCATTACATTTTTTACAACGAACTTCAGGTAATTTGTTCATTTTACAAATAAGAAGTAAATATATCCACCACTAATATTAAATGAATGTATCTTATAACCCTTATGCAGTGCCTCCATATACCGCTCTTCCCAAATAGGCTCAGTGAACATCTTACCAGTTACCTTAGTCTCAACATACTGTAAAGGAACTCCGAGCCAATCATATTGAGGTATTTTAGACTCTTGAGTTTTTGGTTCTTCAGGCTTTAGACTCTTTGCTTGAGTTAAATTAACAGTTCCCTTTTTAGACTTCATAGTCTTTTTTGAGCTTCCCATAACTCATTCCTCTTTACTTTTTTTTCTTCTTTCTCTTACGCTTTTTCCCCACAATTGATGTGTAGCATACTGCATAACAATTATAGCGTCCCTTAGCCTTACCACCTTGGCGAGTTCTACACTTCCTTACACAGCGCTCCATCTTTGGCCACTTTGATTTAGGCACATTAGAATACGGCATCTTACTTTCTCCTTTTAGGGCATTTCTTTCCTGCCTTACGCCTACGCCCTATTTTCCCACCTTGTTTCCGAATATAAGATCCTTTGTAAGGGCCTGTACCATCACGTACACCTTTTCGATTATAGCCCATGTTAAATCCTCATTATTTTTTTTTGCTTTTCCGCCCCCGCTTAGGAAGGCTTATTAAATTTTTACGAAGATTGCAACGCCGTTTAGTCTTTGTCCTAATATTCTTCTGAGCACAATATTCATCTATGCTCATTCCCGCTCTTTTCGCAGCAGCCGTCAAAGAACCAGGTTTCTTAATAGCTCCCTGAATCCATTTCTTCTTCTTCTTTACCATGGTTACTCTCCCTTTTCCTGCTGTTTCATTCCTTGTAATATATCTATAAACTTCTTTTTCTCCTCAACTTCCATTTCTTTTAGAGTGCTCTTGAATTTCTCTACATCTCTTGATTCTCGGGCTTCAATTAACCTACTCCGCAATTGTTCATATTGACTCTTCAACATCTTATTTTCTTCTGCCAAAGCCTGCACCTGCTGCTGCAACTGACTATATTCACTAAATCGCTTTATTAAACCTTCCCGATCTATAATATCGGTCTTTTTCCAAAACTCTACTTTGTCAATTGCTCCTATCTCCAGCATCTTCATATAATATTCCAATTCAGCCCACCGATTAGACGGCAGCATAGACCCTGGAACGACAATTACATCATATTCTCCAACAGATACATCGTTAATTCTCTCAATTTCCTCAGCCGTAAATTCATCGTACGTAGGCATATTAAGTCCAATAAAACGTGGTTTTTCTAAAGCCTGTTGGTCAGGATTGACAATTCTAATTATTCGCCGACTTGTGTAATAACCCTGAATAAAATCAATAATTACCTTCCCCACTCTTTTAAGTGCATATTCTAAAGCCTTCCCTCGCAGTGCTACTCTCCGATTTCCCCACTCTTCAATTGCCAGAGTTCCTTTAAACGTCGGATGGGCTTCTCTGGCACTACCCATACTCTGGGCAAAAGTCCCTAACAAATACTCAATATCATATTTAGCCTCCATCTCAAGTTGATAAAGAGCAGTGGGGAGAGGTTGAGGCTCAAGGGGCTTCATTCCCTCAATAGAATTGACTTCAGTTACGCCTCCAGGCCGAGCCCTATCAACTTCAAATTGCTCAACATCATCAACAACGCCCTTCTCAATTAATAAATGAGGCACAGTGCTGGAAGTGGCATGTGCAATCATCAAAGAACGTCGTTTATTTATCTCTTGCTGTAATCCCCTCACCTTCCTTACAGCTCCAATAGCATAAGGATTACCAGCATGGGAATAGAACACAGGAATAAGCGGATAAATCGAAGTCGGTAGATACTCCGTCCCTATTTTTAAAGTCCCACAAATAACTGTTTTCTTTACCCTTTTGCGATAAATCTTTTTATGCTCAAATTTAGTCTCCGACTTCTGGAGTTCCTTAAACGTTGCCTCATCAACTGTTTCAACTTCACCTGTCTCTGGATCAGCTATTTGGTAGTATGGCAAAGAAACAAGCTCATATTGTTCAATCCAACGAATAGTTTTCCGATCTGGGTCGATAACTTCGTCCCAAACCTGCTGGTCTTCTTCAGCATGTAATAAAGTTCCAGGATAATTACTATCTTCATCACTAACAAGTGCCCTAATTTCTTTCTCTCGGTCAGGTACAAGCCTAACAGCCTGATCTATCGTCAGCATATTAGAAATAAACACACAATCGGCATCCCGACAATCCAATTTCCTTGAGTGCGGATCAGGGAAAACATCAAATGGATTAACAGATTCTAATATTATCTCACCTTCCCCGTCAGATTCATAAGGATCAAAGCGAACATAAAACCACCCTACCCCCATAACTATTTGATGTTCAACAACTTCGGAGACTACCATGTCTCCGTCATTGACATAATAAATATGGCTAAGTAAGTCAGAGAATATCTTCGCCTTGCGAACATCATCATCGGTTCTACCGATAACCCTAAATCCAGGGGCTCGGGCGATCAATATGCTTTTTTGAGTCTCAATCGCAGGGGAAATCCGATCTATAACTAATGGCGCTTGTCCTCTCTCTTTAAGGTCTTCTTCTTGATCTTTCGTCCATTGCTTGAGTAATACCCCAAAATCCCAATCCTGGGCAGCCTGTTCAGCCCACTTTTCCCGCAAGCTCTTATAGTTCCTGAACTTATTAACAATCTTTGTAACTTCTGGACTTATTGTCTGTTCCAATTTAAGTTCCTTTAAATCAACGGGTTAACCAATCGAAAAATCTTCTCTCTCGTTTTTTGGCAATATTTCTTTCTAATTGTTTATTAGGGAAATAGGCTATGCTATCAGCATAAACTAAAGCATCAAGTAAATCTCGCCTCTTTCCTTTAGGAAAATTCATTAATTGAGTAATTAAATTAGTTTGAGTACGTCTAATATATAATTTCCCAGATTCCTGAAGTGGCTGAAGTCGTCCATAAATTCGGTCTTCTTTCTTCCCTATTGGCCTAAGTTCCTTTCTATTTCTGGCTAATGGTAAGAACTTATTCATTTCTAATTGTTTCTCATAGATCCAATCTGCTAATATCTGTTGCATCCCGACTTCTTCTATACCTATTAATTGGGGATTCCAATAATCATTAAGCTCAAATAACTTCTGGACAATAACAGAGGGCTTAAATAACCCCGAAATAGCAGCTAATACATACCTATTTTTTTGCCAGTCCACACCTAATACTATAATTCCAGTTTCATCACCCTCTGGATGTCCCATCGAGGGGTCTACTCCTATAAATACATAAAGTGGTCTGTGCATAGCTACTACTCCGCAGTGTCCACCAATCGACCATTATCGTCCTCTTCTAATACCCAATATCCATCTTGTTGCTTTAATTCACCGTCAAAATATTTTATCCCCAAAAATACCCGCTGTTCATCAGGAATGGGGATATTCATATATTCTTGATAAAAAGCTGCCAACAATCCTCTATTCTCATAACTTCTCCGCACCCGTTCCAATTTAGACAACGGCCACATATCTGGCCAAATAGATTCCCCATTTTCAATTGCCTGACGATATATTACCTCCCAATCTCTGTTCCCATTATCATACGCCTGTTTAACACTCCACAAGATAGTATCATAATGAACAATATTTCCAATTGCAATCAACGATCCCTCCGTATGAAGTGCTGGCTCAGTATCCTCCGAAAACCATTTCCTATTTTCCGCCCGCATCTCACTTGTGGTTGTATTCTTTCTCGACTCAAAATCATCTAACAATATCTTAGTTGGCCGTACATTTTCCCACATAGCCCCCCGAATCTCCTGTCCAGTACCCAGTGCCAATATCGACATCCGATGACCAGTAGAACGATGTCTAATGATTATCTCGTGCTCCGTATCCTTCTCAAAATCATATTCCCCAAAGAAATACTTAAAATGCTCTCCGTACTTCATCACCGCCTTAATTGCCCGCAAATCTTTAATAGCCTGTGTCTCCGTCTTCTTGATAATTATAACAAACCGTTCTAAATCAAAGGCAATATCATGCAAAGTCCCTATTGTCGATGCTGTGCTGGTCTTACTGAATCCTCTCGGTGCAATTATTGCAGCCCGCTCTGGCTTTCTATATAAAATATCAAAAATCTGTTCATGCAAAGAACAATAATTTCTATAAGCTATCTGAGGAGTAGCTAATTTACCAAACTCACCAATATTAAAGAACATCCGCTCATAAGCATTCTGTCTGTCTTCTGGTGATAAATTAATCTTTGTTTGCATTATCTACTTCCTCGTAATCTACTTCCTCTACTGAAGAGCCCTTCAAAGCACTCCGCTTCATCTCTTTTAAAGCCTTCAACTGCCCTTGAGTTAATTCTATGGTCTTAGTCTCTTTTAAGCTTATCTTCTGGGAGCCGACTCCCAAAAATGGGGCTGCAAATTTTAACCCCTCAAGTTGTGTTTTCTCATCCCCCTTCTCTATTAATTTCTTTAATTGTTTGAAATACCACTCCTTTGTCATTCCTACTTTTTCAAGTGTATCTTTTAATTGCTCCATAATCGTCTCACGTACTACCTTACGCTTTAATAATGCCTTTAATTTTGTATTGCATTCCTTCTTATCTATTCCCTCTTCTTCTGGAAACGCAGCTATATAAGCCTTATACCACCAATCTGGCATCCCTAAAAAGGCT
>Ga0190315_1000125_pt1 | contig 46545 bp, 40 predicted proteins | sample 48701101_MG_FD_161673 | JGI IMG/M metagenome (GOLD analysis project Ga0190315, IMG submission 161673) | Hydrothermal vent sediment bacterial communities from Southern Trench, Guaymas Basin, Mexico - 4870-11-0-1_MG | ecosystem: Environmental > Aquatic > Marine > Hydrothermal vents > Sediment ...
GTAGTTAGTCTTAACTAACTATCTACCATAATTTGAAAATGATTTCCAGTCTATTTTTCACTTTTTTATAATCCATAAGTCGGGAAAGTCAAATTGAGCTAAAATAGGTCAATTTCGACAGGCTAGGCTAGTACTGTTCTGCGGATAAGAACAACGCATATCAAGCTCAGTGCTGATGCTAATCAAAGAGAGACCGAACTCAAAATTGAGAATTTTCCCCTCACTGCCCAAACAGATGACAAGGTTTTTCTTGATGATGAGAACATGCTCTTTCAAACGGAAAAAAGTACAACGTCTGGTGAGCCTTATCATTATGTTTTCCTTGCTAACTTGGCACAATCGCTTTTCGGTACAGTCGATTCTCTCACCCTAGAGACCGGCACACCCCAAACGCTTTTGGAAGGTGCCATTTTGCGAGTAGGAGGGGTGCATGTCCGGGTTAAACAGCAAGTCAACCAAAACGACAACCTGATTCCGATTAATAGCGTGAACCTGACTGCCAATGCCGGCGATCCGGTGGACTTGGCCGATACGAGTCACTACGTCACCGATGAAGCCAGCGGGAACAAACTGCCGCTTGTCAACAACAGCTTTTTAGTCGATCGCTTTTTATTGGCAGGTACGCCCTTGGTACTCAAACGGGAAGTACGCTTTCAACGTAGCCGCCACAAATACGTGCCCCAAAGCAACAAAGACAGTTTAGGGGCAGAAGACATGGACAAGGAAGCATTTTATGAGCCGACCCAAAAGCTTGACATGGTACGCAATTTGCGGCAAGGGTGTTTCACCGTATTACAGTTGCCCACCCAATTGGCTGATATCAAGCGTTGGCAAATATTCACTTACAATAGCAAAACCACACTGCTTGAATCGCTGAATATAGAACGCTCGGCTGATGGGTTGTTTAATACCCAAGGCACGCAATTCTATACCAGTCCGGATATAGAACATCAAAATGAAGTATTTGAGCGTTCGCCGGGCACCTGTCCTTTTACCAATCAACCTCTGATTCCGATCATCAGCAAGGAAAGCTATGCTGGAACAGCACTGACGTTTTCTGGTTATGAACAGGTTGACATTGTAAAAGGCGACGACGATGTGAGTTATTTTGACGGCAGCTTTACCGTTGAAGCTTGGGTTAAGATTGAGGATACTGATACCTCTGATACCAAAGCGGTCATAGGGGTTGGCTCTGCTGATGAATTGGTTTTAGCAGTGAAAGATAATCGAGCATTCATGCAATGGTCAACGCACGAGACACAAGGAGCGACCCAACTCACGCAAAATACTTGGTATCACATAACATGGCGTTATGATCAATCTGCCCAACGACAAACCATTTTTGTAAATGGCATTCTCGATGGTCGTAGCACGGATTCTGAGCCTTTTAGTGGCGATGAAAACCAAGTAATAATAGGACGATGGCATAATGACAATGGTTTTGTTGGTCAAATTGACGAGATTCGGATTTGGCAAGTGGCCCGTTCTGAAGAATACCTCAAAATCCATAAGCACCACCGCCTCGTCGGTAACGAATTAGGACTCGCGGGTTATTGGCGCTTTGATGAAGCCCAGGGTAATACTGCTTATGATCTCACTGACAACAATAATAACGGCACACTTAATGGTGCTGACTGGGAACCTTCCGCTGCGCCAATAGGCGACCATCCGGCCGTGCGTCGGACGATCTTTCGCTTAGATAACCGTACCGTCAAATCAGGTCTGACATCCTTGCTGTACTACCAACAGGAGCCAGCGGCCACCGGCAACGCGTCGGAACCAAAACCCCTTAAAAAACATGCCCGTGTCATGCTGGCTTTGGCCACCAATGGCCAAGATAGAGAGGGAAACGACACCGATAAGAACTACATTACCGCTCTTGATTTTGCTGTCTCCCGCGAAGGCAAGTTAGCACAAATTCCGGCAATCCTTTCTGTTGACTTTCTGACTGAAGGGCAATGGCAACAAAAACGACTGCACACCGATCCGTTTGGTTTAACCGTTTCCGGCAGCCTGCTTGATTTTACCGATACCAATGACACGCCGCGATTCTTTGACAGTGCCATCGGCCAACTCGCGCTCTATTTCCGCGGTACCAATGACCAGTTCTACGCCGCTTATTTCGACACCAACACCGCCAAAGTGCAGCCCCAACTGGACACCAAATATGATGTCTTTATTGGCAATACCAGTGAAGACCTTTCCGGAAGTGCTGTCACCACGTTACATATTAAAGATGGCATTAATCGCGACTTATCAGAAAACGCTAAATTACAGGTGGGTGAGACTGAAGTAAGCGTCATCAATGATACCTCCAAAGGGGCTACTGAAATTGGAATCCAACCGGCTGACTTTAGCGGTTACCGGCAAGTGGCCGCGCCTACGCCTATTGATTTAATTGATGGCGAAGAGGGGAAACTCACCTTAATGGCTCGCTCGGCTGATCCAGAAATGGACCGGGTTAGCATTACGGTAGCCGATAGTGCTCCCGACTTCGCTATTTTCTGCCAAGTCACTATCAAAGACGACGAACACGAACCAACCATCACCGAAACCTGGAAAAGGGTGCCACGAGAAGTCCAACAATTTGCTGACGTACTCAATGGCAATACTCAGAAAACGTTCATCGGTCAATTGACCGAAGCATTATCTCCCGAAGCAACTCAATTAAAACTCACCCGGACAGTCAATAGCGACTTTTACCCTGGGGATATTTTATGGGTAGGTAGCAGTACTCAGATCATCGTTGAGTCAAGTCCGGCGGAGCCGGAACAGTGGGCGGAACCTCTTGATATTAAAGTGGAAAGCATCACTATCCGGGCAGCCCAAGGTCTCTCCGTGTTTTTGGAACAAGGCAGCGTTGGGCTGCTAGAAAGCGAGGCGTTTACCGCTCAAGAAGAGACACTGACCCTGAATACCGGCATCAATCGTCCCCTTCAGCCGGGTGATACTCTGCAAATCAACAGTTCTCAAGTAACCGTTAAAGCAGAGATCAGCCAAGGTATTTCCGAAGTTCCTATCATCAAAAGTGCCACCTTAATCAAGGCAAACCAAGGGGCACCCGTATTTAAGGACGATACCCAAGGAGAACAAGTCGGTACACTGGGCACAAATTGGTCACACCACAACGAACAGTTGGTTCTGATGAGTGATAGTGAGGCAACTGGAAACTTGAGCACCGGTGATAAGTTGTTGATAGGTAATGACGGCCATATTCGGGTTGATGTAACGGAAGAAATCAGCTTAGCACCAAAAAAGCGCATCAACATCCCGGTTGCCAATGCCGTCCTCAAAGCCGCCGGACAACCCGTTTACCTACAACAGGTATTCTTAGGACAACTTGATGCCGAATGGGGCAGTGATTCAACGAAGTTACGCCTGTTGACCAGTGGCGTAAAGCGCGAACTCGAAACAGATGATATCCTACTTAAACCGGATGACATTTTAAAAGTGGGTAGTAGCATCCAAGCAAAGGTTACAGAATAAGTTACCCAATCCACCACTATTACGTTCCAAATTGAGGATGCCAAACTCTTGCCAGAAGCACCCGTGTATGTCATCCCTTATGATTATCAGACCCTAGCGAGTACCGACAGGGGGAGTACTGACAATCTCCAAACTGGCTCCTTGCTATTGCGAGCCATTCCAGAACAAGGCCGGGTACAAAATACCATCAGTCCAATCACCGGCGGCGCGACGGAATCCTGCCGTTGGTTAGAAAAAATTCCCGGCCACGCGCTGTCCTTTAATGGCGAGAACCAGTATGCGGGTTTGACTGACTACGCCAAAGTCGCCCAATTGGATGGAACCGGTCATTTAAGCTTGGAAGCTTGGGCGCAACCCGGTTATAAGGCGACGGGCCAGGTACGGCTTATTTACCATAAATCAGATGACTTCCGGTACGTGCTGGGATTGCAGCATTATGTGTGGAAATCGGCACTGGCATTGGATGCAGATAAATATGTAGTGGTCCCACATCACGACGATATAGACTTTGATCACGATCAAGACTTTACGATTGAAGCTTGGATCAAGGTCGGGGACGTAACCGCTAATCAAACCGCCAATGTTATCGGCAAGAAGGCAGACACCAGTTATCCTTATGTGATTGAATATCACGAAAGTTCCAACACCATACGGGCAAGCCGAAAACACAGCGAAGGAGAAGATCCGCAGCCAACTCTCACCTCTAAAACAACGTTCAATGATAAGCAATTCCATCACGTTGCCTTTGTCAAAAATGACAAGATGCTGTTGTTGTATATTGATGGAGAAAAAGAGGTCGAAAGAACAGACAACAATACCAACACCACCAAAAACACTTCACCGCTTTACTTTGGTACTCACAATAATCCTGATTTCATTGGTGAAATTGACGAAGTGCGTATTTGGGAAATTGCCCGCACTGAGCAAGATATCCAAGCAGATATGAGTCGCCAGCTTCATGGTAGAGAAGCGGGTTTAGTCGGATACTGGCACTTTGACGGGAGCGATGCCAGAGATTACAGCAATAACGACCATAATGGTACCATTCATGGTAGTCCTCAGGTCGTTAACTCACCCCTGACAGCATATACGTTCTTTGCGGGAGTGGGTGATTTTGAGGGTGCGCTGTTTAAACAGACTCTAAGAAACGCCCCTCCCACCAAAGAACAACTCATCATTGGGAGTAGTTGGGAACATCTGGCCGCGGTTTACTACCAATCTTATGCGTTGAAGTTTGATGGTAAAGGTGATTACCTGACTTGCGACCACAATATCACGTTGGATATCAACCGGGATTTGACGATTGAGGTATTCCTGCTACCGGTAGCAGGGCAACAAGGTATTTTGACCAAGGGCAAACTCAATGACGGTACAGCAAGTAATGTACCTTATGCGCTTTACCTTGATGCCAACAAAATTGTGTTTGCCTTTGAAGACAAAGAAGGAAAAACGCATTCCTATACATCCAGCAGTACTGTTAATAGCAACACCTTCCACAAAATTGCGGTGACTCGCAAATATCAGGTAGAAACAAAAAATGAGGGATCAGATGACGAGCCTGAAGTGATAGTCAATCAATGGTTTGATATTCGCTTCTACATTGATGGAACCGAAGCCGGTGACCACAAGTACAAAGGTCCGGATCCAGGTACTGGCGACCAACCCCTCGAAATCGGTAAGGCTTACGGTCAGTTAGGAAGCAGTCAGATAACGGGTTCTGAAGGGAGGTATTTTAAAGGAATCATCAGCGAAATTCGTCTGTGGAACACCGCAGACATTAGCCCAGAAAACCTTGGCAGCAATATCACGGTTCGGGAAGTTGGTTTAGTTTCTTGGTGGCACTTTGAAGAAAATCAGGGTAACATTGCCTACGACTCGAAAAGCCAAAACCATGCATCTATCAAAGGCGCGGACTGGATTAAAAACCCTGACTCCGAGGCTTCTCATTTTACGCTATATCGTAACGGGGTATCGCAACAGACTGAAGACATGGCACCAAAGCCCGCGTGGGGAAGCCGCAGCAATTTTGCCCTTGGGGCTTACAAAAGCAATGGCACTTTTGCTGATTATTTCAAGGGCAAGCTGGATGAAGTCCGGATATGGAAAGTAGCCCGTACCCAAGAGCAAATTCTGGACAATCTGTTTACCCAACTCACCGGCGAGAGACAAGATTTAATTGCCAACTATATCTTTGACGAACCGGAAGAAAACGAAGTCAAAGATCATTCGTTGCGCGGAAATCATCTGCCATTGGGGAGTACAATGACTCAGGAGGATTTTGTCACCTCCACTGCCCCCATTGGAAATGACATTGCTATAGTACGTTCCGCACTTGGCGGCGTGAGTACCCAATTCCATAACACTATCGAAAGCCGTCCAGACGTACAAGAATATAGTGATACGCAGTACGACAGCGAAGGCAACTTAATTGCTATCATGAAACGTTGTTATACCTACATCAAAAACGATAGATGGCATCTGGTCACCGGCTACAAGGTAGGCAATCTGGTGATGGAGTGGGTTGGACAGGCGCAGGCAGATCCGCATATCATTGGTTATATTGAAGGTGCGCCCCCGGTACCCAGCGAAAACCTGACCGGAACCAGTCTCGTCATGGGCGAACCTGAGGATTACAACGGGGCAAGTTCCATTGAACTGGAAGAGCCGGAAAATGTCAACTACATTTACGCATCGTCCAAAGAAACAGGGTTTGATACCTTTATGAGCACGACGATAGCATTGGGGGCTTCTAGTGAGACTGATGTCGGTTTCATTCTAACAAGCCAAATCTTAGAAATTGATATTGTGTCAGAATTTAAAGATGAAATGGAGATTTCCACCAGCCAGTTAAGTGAAGGCAGTGTCAGTTATGGGCGCAATACCACTAAACTGACCCAGCAAACATTGAGTGGCAATTGGGAAAATAATAATCCGGCAGGCTATCTCAATCAGGCTGTGGGACGGCGTTTTATCCCTAAAAATGTTGGCTTGGCTTTGGTTCAATCGGATACGATGGATATATTTGCCCTGCGCCTGATGCATAACAATGCTCTCGTGGGTTATCGGATGCAGCCCAACCCGGATATTCCCCAAGATTGGAATCTGATTACCTTTGAACTCAATCCGACTTACACCAAGCAGGGCAGCTTGGATGGCAAGGTGGGTTTTAAAGAAGACGGCAGTGTACAACCGGATCCGCATTATCCCAATGCCGCTACTTATGGCGAGTGGAGCTATTTTAAACCGATAGAGACCTACTCCCTGAAACAGCGGATTGAACGGGAACAACAAGAACTGGAAACTTATTATCAGCAGTACAGTACCAAGGCGGACCCCTCTACAATCCCGGCCGATCTGCCTAAAAGGTTGGCTGTGCGAAATATCGTCAATACCTACGTTTGGACAGCTACAGGCGGTTTCTTTTCCGAAACTACCGAAGTCATGGAATCCACACAAGAAAGCAACAGCGGTTCTTATTCATTCAAAGAAATGTCAGGGATGGCCTTTGATAGCGACACCGCTCTCGTAGGAATAGCTCTAGGCACAGAAATTGATGCTCTTTCTGGTAGTCATATTGAAACGATTAAAACCAAAGCTAAAGAGACAGAAAAATCCTTCAGTATCAACCTAGAATGTGCGCCAGAAACGGATATACAACTGTACGTGAACACCGATGAGGAGCGAGAAAGATATCCCAACGTCAATGAAGGCAATGGTGCTTACGACGAGAATGGCAATCCCATTTTACGCCCGGGCAAGGTGGATGCCTACCGTTTTATGACATTCTATCTGGAACCCACAACCAACAACTTTGATGACTTCTTCAACAAAGTCGTCGATCCCATCTGGCTAGAGCAAAGTGGTGATCCCAATGCGCTGGCGTTGCTTCAAGCGCGACAGCCTGAAGACAAGCCAAAATGCTGGCGCATCATGCACCGAGTAACCTTTGTCAGCCGGATTTTGCCAGAGATTGAAGCCGATAATATCCCGCCAATGGAAAAGGCGATGCAAGAACTCCATATCCAGAGCAACTGGGAATTGCTTAAAGCATTGGAACCGTTTGTGAGAGGCAAGACAAACAATTGTATGGAATTTGGCGATGCGGTGCGCGACACATTGCGTACCTACATGCCGGGGTTATTGCCTTATGCGCCAAGGATTATCATATACGCCTCATTGTATTTTGGCGTGCGGAACGAGGATACCGGAGAAGTGGGATGTCAATAGAGTGCTGTGTTGGTCAAATAACCAGACTTTGAAGGGGAATGGTGGGCTTTAAAAACCCGTTACCTGCCCCTACAAGAAAGACTGTTTCACGCAAAGGTTTTTTAAGCAAAAACTTTTGCGTGAAAAAATAAACGCGCTTTTTTGCAACAGGCGCTAAAGACGCTGCCAAGAGAAATCGAAGCGTCTCTTTTTCACGCAAAAGTTTTGCGCGCAAAACTTTTGCGTGAAAAGTTATTTTAATGAATCAATAGAACGCAGATTCTGGCCTAAAAATCAGCGTTTAGCTTCGCTGACCTTCGGTTCACGCAAAAGTTTTTGCGCGCAAAAACTTTTGCGTGGCGTCATGACAATCAGTTAAATCAGCGTTCTATCTCATCTTTGCCACACAACAATTCAATCACTTTCTCCCTATTATCAGTATTTCATCGCATTATCCGTTTTGTTGCGCTAGGCGTGATAAAGTTTTCACACTCAATTCGTAACACTAACGCGCCAATCTTCGCTGATTCTACCTCACAAATTGCAGAAGAAATAGCCTCTTCAAGGTTAGTCGCTCGTCGATCAAAATCCAGATAAGGTACATTATCACGGAAAATTAACAACGCATCATCACATCCCGCCTCAAACAGGGCATCTTCTATACCTTCATCAGATTCTGACAAACCGGATAATACCAGTACAAAATGGTATAGTTTATTCCTATTTATTCATTTTTTAAGTATCCTTATAGTGAGGACATCGCAAAATAAATTTTGCACTCCAATAACCGCAAAATAAATTTTGCACTCCAATAACCGCAAAATAAATTTTGCACTCCAACGAAAGCAAAATAAATTTTGTACTCCAACGAAAGCAAAATAAATTTGGAACGAAAAGCAGGCAGCAAAATAAATTTGGAACGAAAAGCGGGCCGCAAAATAAATTTGGAACGAAAAGCGGGCCGCAAAATAAATTTTGCACTCCAACATCCATAGGGCCTCAACAGATATTATTTTGCGAAGTTTTTCGTTCCAAATTTATTTTGCTTTCGTTGGAGTGCAAAATTTATTTTGCGGTTTATTGGAGTGCAAAATTTATTTTGCGAAGCAAATTTGCGAAATTTTTGTGTATAAATTTGATATAGTAACCAAATATATTAAATAATATTAAAAAATAGGCTGTAATAATTATAAAATATGTTATTATGTGTTTATGAAAGCACAGAAAGTATTAAGGCCATCACAAATGACCAAATTATTTAAGGGTAGAAATTTGAGGTAATGGTAGTTATAATTACGCAGATGTATTGGTTTATAAATTTCTCAATCAAGATATTTCAAGGAAAACGGTTATCCGATGCAAGTGACCAGAGTTGAACGACATATTGTCGATATGAATCAACAACTAATTGATTTGTCTTATGCCTCAAAAAATCTCTATAATTGCGCCACATTTATTATGCGGCAAAATTTTATCAAAAACCATAAGATTATCAATTATGGAACGATGGATAAGATACTCAAACGAGATTATGCAGAAGTTTACAAAGGTCTGCCAGCCCAGTCATCACAACAAGTATTAAGATTAGTTGAAAAGAACTGGAAATCATTTTTTAAATCAAATCAGGAATATAAGAAGAATCTCGATAAATTCAAGGGTAGACCAAAATTACCCCAATATAAGGACAAGGAAAAGGGTTTGAACATTGTTATCTTTACCAATCAACAATGTAAATTAAGAGATAATCAAATTCATTTTCCTAAAAAGTCTAAATTGCCAGAACTAACCACAACGGTTAATAACCTGCAACAAGTACGCATTATCCCAAAATACCAACACTTTGTTATTGAGGTTGTTTATAAAAAAGAGGTGTCAAACGATAAATTAACCCATGATAATGTTTTAGGTATCGATCTTGGATTAAATAACTTAGCTACATTAGTCTCAAATCAACCAGATGTGAATCCTATGTTGATAAATGGCAAACCGTTAAAATCCCTCAATCAATACTTTAATCAGAAGAAAGCCTTCCTTATGTCGTTTATCGGTGATAAAGGGACAAGTCATTCAATTGCTCGTCTGTCAAAAAAACGAGCGCAAAAAATGGATGATTACCTTCATAAAGCCAGTCGTTGTGTTATTAATTATGCCGTAGAAACTAATAGTGGTTTAATTATTATTGGTGCAAATAAGCACTGGAAACAGAAAATCAATATTGGTAAAAAGAACAACCAAAATTTTGTTTCAATCCCTTATGATAAGTTCAAAGCGATGATTGCATATAAGGCAGAAGAATTGGGTATTGATGTTATTTTTACCGAAGAATCATATACATCTAAATCAAGTCATTTAGACAATGACCCATTGCCAGTTTATACAGAAGGTGAATCGTTTATGTTTACTGGTAAGCGTATTAGCAGAGGCTTGTACCGATGGTCTAAGGGTATTATCAATGCCGATTTGAATGGGGCGATAGGTATCATTAAAAAAGTAGTTCCAGAAGCTCTTGATTTACTTATAGAGATACGGAATAGAGGTGCTGGGTTCGCACCATTTAAGATTGTGAATACATTTTAATAAAATTTTTTCATATATTTTAATAAAGGTTAATGTTAATCGAACCTAGCCAAGATTGATAATGATCTTCAATTCGTTTGAAGAATTAATTGAATCAACTGGACAAACTTGCAGTGCGACACTTGATTGGTTAATAGCGGGTTATGCTGATGCGGTAAACGGTTTACTCATAACGGATGATACTGGAAAAGAATTTAAAGGCATTGAGCAAAAAACCACTTTTGATGAACTTGAAGCGGCCGTGAATCAATTACTACACGCATTAACTCAAAGTTGAACGGAAAACGTCGCCGGAGGATTGAGTCTCCGGCATTGGGCTCGTCAAGGCATGAAGGATGGTTTTTTCCAAAGTGGTTCTTAAATTCCCCCATCTCTTTCAACATATTTGAGTTTGAAACCCTATTTTTTATGGGTATCAAGCACAATGCTATGGGTATTTTCCTTATGTTTCCAAACGTCATATTGCGCTTCTTTCGCCAGTTGTTTTTGGGTTCTTTCCTTTTCTTCAAGCAAAGGGGTGGTTATCATCACTTTTTCTCCGATTAGGTTTTAACTTTGAACCGATAACTGCTCAAGCCTTTCCGTACTGATACCGGTGATTTGAGCAATCTGTTCTATTGTAAACGTCTCCATTTTGAGCAAATTACAGGCAATCTGTTCTGATGCTGTCAGTTTCAGTTCATCTGGTACGGGAAGACGGCTAGGCTGCTCAAATTTTATCGGAATGATATGGGTATAGATTTGTTTTTCCTGAATCATTTCCTCAGAAAAGAGTTGATCTTGCTCAGTATGCTGATGACTAAAAACCACATAATAGCCTTTAGCAATGCCTTCTGATTTCAGATAGGCCGCCAGTTGGCCTTTGCCTCTTTTAAAATAGGTTTTATCGGAATACACTTTCGTCTCAATGATGTTTGCTCGGCCTTGATAGCGAATCAGAATATCTGTCCGCCCTCTCCCAGAAGGCACTTCGATATCAGTTTCTCCACCAAGACGCTGAATGAAAAAGTTGATAAAACCATCCAATGAATAGTGCCATGCCGCTTCTTTCAGGTTAGCCGTGTCAAAGGCGCGAAAACCGCGTCTGCGAATGTATGCCCGGTATGTATTCAGTAATGCATTGATATTTAAGTCATTATCGTCTGTCAGATAAGTGTTGATTGTTTCATCAGGCGAGTTAATATAATGCCGCGTTTCTCCGTTTATCAAGGGGCGAAACGCAGTAATCAGGGCCTTTTTGTAAAGCGGTACCACAATGTCTGTCTGCCCGTTATCTTTGTCAATCACACCATTAGCGTACAAAAATGCCATATCGGGATCATGAATTGAAAAGGGAATGGGCTCGTCGTCGAAAAGCAGTTTCAGCATGATCTGTCTTTTTTGACGCGCTTTTTGAACAATATTGATGATATTTTTGTCAAATCGTTCCGTCAGAAAATGATGTTGAGCTTTATAATAGTGTTCAAGGCTAACCGGTTTACGCCGAACAGTCGCTAATTTTTCAACAAGATAAGCACACAAAGCACAAACCAAGCCGGGTTGTCCCTTGGTATTGTCATAAATGGCTTTGATCACGGCTTCTTCAAAAACTTGACCCGATTCCGTCACATATTGCTTGATGAGTACACACACTTCTTCAAAGCTGAAATAAGGCATTTGTAATTCTTCGGCAATGTTAAACGGCGACGCTTCGCTCACAACCAATTCGGCAACCGTGCTAACACCTACTAAAATAAGCGCCTGTAGGCCATGATATTCTTTCTGATGATAGATTTTTCTAAAAGTGTGCATGACTTCACTTAAAACCGCGTCAGGAATGCCTTCAAATTCATCAATCACCAAAATAATTTGTTTAGACTGATTAGGGCGTTTTTCAAAAATCTGTCTTAAATTGACTGGGTTACGGATAGAGACTTCAGATTGAATTTGATGTTTAGCAAGTTCACGTTTCAGTTCATGGTTTAATTCTTGATAAAAGTCATCCTTTGATACCGTCTTCAAGTTTTCAAAACTGAGCAAGATGGTTATGAAGTCATTCTCTTTATCAAGATGGTTCAGTAGGCGTTTTAAAAATGTCGTTTTACCGGCCTGTCTCGGCGCAAAAAGGGTGAAATATCGTCCTTCTATTATCTTTTTTAAAGCTTTAGCGATTAATAGCATCACGCGGAACCGTATAATGCAGGGCTGGATCGCACGGGCCAGTTATATTAAATTCGCGCATAGTTTGTCTTCACTCTTCAAATTTCATTCTTCAAGCAGAATGAAGTACAGAATCAATCATAAAAACCACAGATTAAAACGCTAAGGCCCTGAAAATGTGAATAGCCCTAGGTGCAACTTGGGGTTGCCTAAAATTTTTTTGAATCTATTTTGGAACCCCAGGTTCCACCCTCATCGTTATACACAAATATTTAAATATTTGATTTAAAAGGTAGTTTTTTGTAGGGTGGGTAGAACGGAGTGAAACCCACCTTTTCCGAGGCTCGGTGGGTTTCCGCTACGCTCCTACCCACCCTACTTTTGACGATTTTTGACTTGTGTATAACGATGAGGGTTCCACCTGGGGCTATGATCTCGCTACGCTCGTTACTGCGTTTCACATTCAACCCCTTCGGGGCCTTAGCGTTTTAATCTGTAATTTTTATAATTGATTCGCCTTTGTACTGAAAGAAAATCGGGAAACGCTATAATCCGTTCATTGCGTTAATTCCCTGTACTAGGCTCAATAGATAATAACCGATTGATTTTGCTCAATAATCGAGGTAATTCTATTGGTCTAGTATCAACCTCATCACAACCCGCTTTGATCGCTTTTTCTTTGTCCGATGTCATTGTATGAATTAACGCAATAATAGGAATGTTTCGGGTCGTTTCTGAGGTTTTGATCTCGAAAATGGCCGTTTCACCATCTTTAACCGGTAAATTCATATTCATTAAAATCAAATCAGGCGCTTCACTATGAGCCATTTCTACCGCTTGTCCACCATCGTAAGCACGTACAACGTCAAACCCTTTTCGTTTCAAGCGTCTTGGTGTCATATCGTCACAAAGTCCCCTATCTTTAACCCATAAAATTTTACTCATGTTAAGCTCCTATTTAATCCGGTTCAATACCTAATGCCCGCAGTTGTTCGGCTAATCGTTGTGCACGTTGTTCAGCCTTTTGTCTTGCCTGTGCTTCCGCTGATTAATACTGATCAAAAAATCCGCGTCAATCAGGACAATCAGTTAAATCCGCGTTCTATCCTAATTCAATAGAACGCAGATTATCATGATTAAACTGATTAACGCAGATTAAAAAAATCAGTGTCAATCATGACAATCAGTTAAATCTGCGTTCTATCCTTATCTAATTTTACTCTGTGAAACTCTGTGAAACTCTGTGAACTCTGTGTTGCGTAAAAAACGCAACTTTCATTTATGCTTTTTGCAAAAATTCAATCATGGCTCTTAAATCCGCATTTTGTTGTTTAAGCCATTCAATTTCTTTATTTTGTTGTTCAATTATCAGGTGAAATTTTTCAAGTTGGTGTTGGATATCTGATTCAGAAAAAGAATTAATATTTGATAAATTATTTGAATAATGAAGTGTACTATTATCCCCTAGATGAAAGATGTTTTTCTCATTTAAATTTTGCTGCCGATTTTCGTTCCAAATTTATTTTGCAATTGGAGCTTAAAATGGTGGGCAAGCGGGCGAATAGCTTATGGGATGATAGCGTGATCTGTGGTGCCCGCCCTACATATAAGAGGTTGTATTTGGATGCGCTGGTAGAATCACTGTAAAATAAGTCCGTTCTTGATCAAATTCATAACGGGGGGGTGGTGAGCCATTTGCTGTCATGGCTTTAAAGACTTTGCGTATGCCGGTGCCGCGTGCTTCTGCTAATTTGAGTTCTTTGAGCAGTTCTCCAATGCGACGATTTCTGGCAGGAACTGCGGGTACTTGTTGTTGTTTAAAATGGCTCTTTTTTAAGCCGGGTACGGGGCCTGGATAATTGGTGATTTCAATGCGATCCGGATAAATATAAACTTTAGTGGGTTCCAAAACGCCTTCATAGCTACGATGATGTATCGCGTTGACAAGGGTTTCTTTCAGGGCTGGCAACGGAAAAGTGACCCATCGCTTTGCTTCATACTGTTCATCTTGTTTTTGAATGTAAGTCGTTGAAAAATGAGATAAATGATTCATACCGTCTTTAATTTGTTTGGGCAGGGGCCCACAAAATAACCATTCTTGCAAACAATTCCCACTCTTATCTTCTGGAAAATAGACGACTTCAATACGCGCTCCTCGAAAGGCGATTTCTGGATCATCGCTAAAAAATAATAGGGCAATGTTTTTAGGGACTTCATGACTATTCGTTTTAGCGGTGAGTCCTAAATGCCGATAAATTTGATAATCGTTTTTTTCCTCAACCAATCCACTACCCACTTCTGCTAAAAATTCCCGCACTAATGTCGATCTCAAATCATTGAGCGTAAATTGGCTGGCACGCCGATCATCATAAGGGATTTTAGCGCATAAATTCAGTAACTCCGTTAATATTTGTCCTTTTGCGACTAGGGTTTGTGATCCGTCGCGTATGTAGTAGGCCCATTGTTTATTTTGGCCGGTGGGTGCTTGATGAGGACGATCATCACTTCCTGGCACCCAAATAACCAAGAGATGCTGTCCATCAACAATTTCTGGTGATAGCCGAAAATGTACTTTGGGTTCTAATTTTTGGCTATGGCCCCGAATCCATTTTTGGGCTTTATCAAGCATTGTGGGTTCCAATCCTAAAGGGGGCAACATGGCAAGGCCTTCATTTTCTTTCACCCCTATAATAATGTAACCCCCGTTGACATTATAGAAATCATTCGCAAAAGCACAAATCGTTTTTAAGACTTGTACCCCGGTTGTTTTTTCATCCCAAGATTGCTTTAATTCCACTCGTGCTGATTCAACGCCATGAAAATGTAGTAAATCTTCGATATTGATCGGTAGGCTGGAAAGCATTTTTATGACCTTTTATAAGCTTTGAAATCGAAGGGCGTGCAAAAACTTTTGCGCGACGTTTGATAGAACGTTGATAACACTGATTGTCATGATTGATTTTGATTATAGATCAGATTTAAGTGCTCACGCAAAGCCGCTAAGAACGCTAAGTCAGTGCAAAATTAATTTTGCGTCTTGGCTCGAAGCGTGAAATAGAAAAAAATTGATAATTGTGAATTCAAGGTGAGGGGCAGGGGTATGATTTGGGGATTGGATTAAATCGGGCAGGATTGGCGAGAGCATTATCTCAACAAGCCTTTAAAAATAAGTTACTTGTTGAAATATGTGGCAGTGAGGGGCAGGTTTTAAAATTGATTTAATCCCTTATTAAAAAAAAAGCCCCAAGGCTGCGAAGCCTTGGGGCTTTTTCCATAAAACAGGGGCACATACGCAAATCTAAGACCAGATTCTCAAGCTGCACTTGGAAACCTGAGAAAGGCTATAGTATAGGCTTAGCTTAGTTAGATTTGCAACCGTAGACTTTGTACTCCTTATTGTAGAAGAGGCGACCCAGGAAAGAGGGGCCGTCAGCCCACTTCACATAGCAAGGTTTGCCTTCGGTGAAGAAGGCTACATTATAACCCTCAACATCTCCCAGATGACACACCTTGGTTAAAGGCTGACCGTATCCACTAAGGTTGGCAATTTGCCATTCACCGATGTAGTTACCCCCTTTTCCCGCAGCAATGTTATTCGCCAAACAGGGAGAGCCATTAGTGACATTGGCAGCAAAAGCGGCATTAGCACCAAGGCAAAGGCAAGTGGAGGCTATAGCAGAAACAAAAATCTTTTTAATCATTTGTATTTTCCTAGTTAAGTTGGCTAAGACCAAGTGTACAATTAAATAAATTGCACGGTTCAGATATTACTAGTATCTAGTCCCATGCACGGCAAATTCTTAAGGGGGGTTGATCGCTGCTTTTGGCCAAAGCGGCATCTGAGTCGAGTGGGCCAAAGTGTTGTTCATAAGCTTGCAGACGCTTGGCCAAATTATGTTGTAAGTGATGTTGATTCAGATGGGTGGTGATCCGCGCCAACACTTCTGGTTCGCTAATGGGCTTAGTGATATAGTCAATGGCACCGAGATTAAAACCCTTGAGTTTGTTTTCAAGTTGGGCTGACACGGTTAAAAAAATGACCGGAATTTGCTGTGTAGCGACATTGGCCTTGAGGCAATGGCATGTTTCAAAACCATCCATACAGGGCATCATCACATCAAGTAGAATTAAGTCAGGTTGTCCCTTTTGGGCGATTTGTAAACCGTCTTTTCCATTGAGGGCCGTCATCAAAACAAAACCATAATCGCGTAAAATATCGACGAGCATTTGTAAGTTGCTCGGATTATCGTCAATTAGAAGAAGCGTGCGTTTTTGCTGAGTCATTTTGTTTGAACATGACATTTTGATTAGTCTCCCTGAAAAAAGAAAGGTTGTCTTGCAATGTGGGTGTAAGTTATGAACACTTGATCGGGCAGATTGTTTTGACTCAAAATAATTTATTTTTGGCAAGCAAAAACGGATTCCGATCACACCGATTTTTTAAGTCTAAATCAATCCGTTTTGATGACTTGTTGTGCTATCTAATCCTCTCTGGCATCATTACCCATAAGACACCACTATCAAAAAAAACAACTACAAAGTAAATAAACGCAAAAGGGCAAGCTTTGCCTAAGAAGTTCACGGCTTAAACACTTGCATCTCTTGCGTCTTTTGCGTTTTTTTCTTGACAAATCGGTTTATTTTCAAAATAACCCTTGGAATCCCACACTCTCTAATAAGGCCAGTAGCTTTGCCCTATCAAACTTTTTATTGAATGCCAACACTTTGTCTGTAAAAGCGGCATAGCATGAGTCCAAAGCGACTAAGCCTTCGGCCCAAGCTTCGATTTCTACTGTCATGCCTAGCGTAACCAATTCATACAGTGTTTCGAGTTCTGCTACAGGGGGTGGTATCAGTGGTGCTGACGCATTCGTCTTGTCTACTGGTACGATGGGTTGCTGATACACCCAATCTAAGCCGAGTTGTTTTTTTAAACAGGCCTGTAATTCGGTTGCTTTCATTGGCTTTTCCAAGTAATCATTAAATACCGTTGTTTGGTTGAAGTCCAATGCACTAGCCGAAATGGCGATTATGGGCAGTTTATCGCTTTGTGGCACGGTGCTGCGAATGCTTTGCGTGGTGGCAAAACCGTCCATGCCGGGCATAATGATATCCATAAAAACCAGATCAAAGCGTTTAGCGCGGATTTGCTCAAGGGCTTGTGGCCCGTTTTGAGCGGTTTCAACCTGAAACCCAAGTAGTACGAGCCAATCATGCAATAATTGGCGGTTGTTTGGATGGTCATCCACAACCAAGAGGTGGCGACATGGGCCTTGGTAGCCTGTGATTTTCTGCTTGTTTTCTTCAGTTCCTTTTTTGACTAGGGGAGCTGTTAGCGGTAATTTAAGCTCAAAGGCAAAGCAACTGCCTTGACTCAATGTACTTTCCACTTCAATACAACTCCCCATCAGCTTCACTATTTGTTGGCTGATGCTTAAACCTAAACCAACACCATTGTCTTGTGTTGTGAGATGGATTTGTTCAAAGGGCTGAAAAATACGTTCTTGATCGACGGGCGCTATACCGGGGCCCGTGTCATGCACTTCAAAGCGAATCTTGATTTTTCCCTTTTCAGGAGGAGATTGTGTGTAAACACGCAAAATCACTCTACCGGTTTCAGTAAATTTGATAGCATTGCCTAACAAATTGAGTAGCACTTGACGTAGGCGCGATTCATCGGCTTCGACACTGCTTGGTAGGGTGTGACTGGTTTCATATCTCAATGTGATCTGCTTTTCTTGGGCGCGAATGTGCATCATGCCAACAATGTTGTCCAAAAAGGCAGGTAAATCTATCACGATAGGAAAAAGTGCAAATTGGTGGGATTCGATGTGGGAGAAATCAAGTATGTCGTTGATCAAGCTTAATAAATGCTGAGCACTTTCTTCAATAATATTTAAGGCATTTTGTTGACGTTTAGGAAACACAGTGTCGTGCTTAAGGAAGTTGGCATAACCCAAGATAGGATTGAGCGGTGTGCGTAGTTCATGAGTGATATGAGCGAGGAACCTATTTTTCGCACGATTGGCCGTTTCTGCTTGTATCATACGCATTTTGGCCGTTTCTGCGCGTTGACTAATTTCTTGAAAGGCAATAATGGCATGAGTGATGTTGCCAGCTTCATCAAATATAGGGGCCCCATGACTTTCTAGTGGGATAATTTTATCCGGATGATGAATTTCAATATCATCAATTCGCGTTTTCAAGCCTTGTAAGGCACCGGTTAATTTGTCAGTCGGATACAGTTGCTGAGTGCCAGCGAGATATAATTGATAGGTTTGGGAAAAGTCATTTATCGTGATTTCAAATCTGGTTCTATCTTTGCCTAAGAGTTTTTTAGCTAACTGATTGAAATGATATGTTTTTCCACTGGGTTCAAACACGCCAATGCCAATGGGTATCGCTTCTACAAATTTTTGCAATTGTTGTTGATTTTGTTGATCCGCCTGTGAGGCTTTTTGTTGTAATGTCTTGATTTGTAAATAGGGCCTGATTCTGGCCAACAATTTGGGTTTGGAAATGGGTTTAGTGAGACAGTCATTGGCTCCACTGTTTAAAGCACTGATGAAAACCTCTGAAGGTTGATTGTGCTCGATTAGGAGTAAAATGGGTAATTGATCAGCATTCCAGCTTTTCCGTAATGTGCGAACGAGTTCATAACCACTCATTTTGGGCATCATGGCTTCGAGTAAAATTAAGTCTGGTATTGGCCGATTTGCCTCAATTTGTGTTAAAGCTTGGAGACTGTCAGCTGTTTGCGTGAGGGCATAGTGTGATAAAGCGTCGTTCAAGGTTTCAAGCGTGGCTGAGTCTTGAGCGATAAGCCAAATATTGAAGTGTTTGTTGGTGTTGGTTAGTAAGGGGGGCATATTGGTTTTACTTAATGATCACATATTGATTCCTGAAAACCGCTAACGACAAGGATTGTATATAAAAAATGGATTAGATCGTAGTTGTATCGGGTTTAAATCCTTTCTTATAAACAATCCCTGTAGTTATAGGTTTAAATCCTTTCTTATAAACAATCCTTGTAGTTATAGGTTTAAATCCTTTCTTATAAACAATCCCTGTAGTTATAGGTTTAAATCCATTCTTAAAAACAATCCCTGTAGTTATAGGTTTAAATCCATTCTTAAAAACAATCCTTATCGTTAGTAATATGACAACATCCTTGAAAAAATCACGGTACAAACCATTACCGGCTCAAGCATTAGCTCACCTTTATGTGCAACTGGCTCGTTTGGAATCGTCTGGTATACCGATACAAAATGCGATGCAGATGTTGGTTCAAGCTGAGGGGGAAACGGGGAAACGGGCAAGAGTGGCTTTGAATCATTTGAAACGGGGCAAGCCTTTGTCGGAAGCTGGGGCGAAGAGTGGTTTATTTATGGGTTTAGATGCCGCCTTGATTGAAGCAGCCGATGCGGGTGGCATTTATGCTTCAATATTTCGACAATTGGCGCCGTTTTATGAGGAAAAAGCGCGGAATCAGCGTCGAATTAAATCGCGTTTGTTTTTACCTTTGACAGTTTTACTGTTGGCGGTGTTTATCCAACCTGTTCCCGCTTTGATATCGGGCAAGATGGATATCTTGAGTTATTTGTTTGCGACGGTGGGTTTGATTATTCAATTCGCTTTAGTTGTTTTTGTGGTTTGGCGTTTGCCCTATTGGGTTGGTTTTTTAAAACCTTTTGGAATTAGTTTATTATTGGATAAAGTGGCAATCAGTATACCGTACTTTGGTGGTTGGGTGGTGCGGCGGAATATACGAGATTTTTTGCAATCATTGGGTTTGATGTTACAAGCGGGTTTGCCGATTCTTGAGGCGCTGCCTAAGGCTTATGAGGTGGTGGAAAACCCTATTTTGCGCCGACGCTTACAGAAGATAATCATATTGCTTAAGAAAGGTGAGCCTTTTGCGGCGGCTTTATCACAAATCGATGGCGTTAATCCGGCGGCTATTCAATTGATTTCAACCGGTGAACATGCGGGGAGTTTGGCAGAGATGATGCTGCACTATGTTAAGTTTGAATCTGAAGCCATCAGTTTGCACAATGAACAGTTGGCAGCTTGGATACCGCGTTTAGTTTACGCTTTGATTGTCGTTTGGATAGCTTATGGCATATTGAGTGCTGGCGCGTTGATGTCACCAGTGCCAGACGATTTATAAATCAGTTATCAGTTATCAGTTATCAGTTATCAGTTATCAGAGAACATTCAGTACACGTTCTATAAATTCTTCAAAAATGAATAAAAACAATCGTTTTCGTAGTCATTATTTTTATGAAATCTATAGAACGCTGATGACACTGACACCATGATTAACACTGATTGATTCATCTGTTTAATCTCCATTTTCCATTCCCCTCATTTTTATGAATACCTCTTTTACTCAACAATTTGTAGTTAATCCCAGCAGAAATTTACAGGGCACTTTGCGTGTGCCAGGTGATAAGTCGATTTCTCATCGCGCCATCATGTTAGGGGCGTTAGCCGAAGGCACTACACAAATTAACGGTTTTTTGGAAGGTGAAGATACGAAGGCTACGCTACAGGCCTTTGAAAATATGGGTGTTTCTATTGACAGGCCTCATCAAGGACAAGTCACCTTAGAAGGTGTGGGATTGCATGGTTTGCACGCGCCTGACAGGCCGTTAGATTTAGGTAATTCGGGTACCTCAATGCGTTTATTATCGGGATTAATGGCTGGGCAAGCCTTTTCGGTGGAAATGGGGGGTGATATCTATTTATCACGTCGCCCGATGCGCCGCGTGACTGATCCTTTGACGATAATGGGGGCACAAATTGAGACGAATGAAAAAGGAACGCCACCTTTAAAAATTCAGGGCGGACAACGTTTGCAGGGTATAGACTATACGATGCCCATAGCCAGTGCCCAAGTTAAATCGTGTTTATTATTGGCCGGTTTATATGCCAAGGGTACGACTTGTGTGATAGAGCCGGCATTCACTCGTGATCATACTGAACGGATGTTGAGGGGATTCGGCTATTCGGTGAAACAAGAAGGCCAGCGCGTCTGCCTACAAGGCGGTGGGCATTTGCAAGCCACGGCTATTGATGTGCCAGCTGATATTTCATCAGCGGCGTTTTTTATGGTTGGGGCGAGTATTGCCCAAGGCTCTGACTTATTATTAGAACAAGTCGGCATCAATCCCACACGCACGGGTATCATAAACATTTTGCGACAAATGGGGGCCGACATCAGTTTGCACAATCAACGTGATGTGGGTTTTGAGCCTGTGGCCGATATTCAGATTCGGGCCAGTCACTTACAGGGCATTGATATTCCTAAAGAACAAGTGCCATTAGCCATAGATGAATTTCCTGTATTGTTTATCGCGGCAGCCTGTGCTGAAGGCAAAACGGTATTAACAGGTGCCAAAGAATTGCGCGTCAAGGAAAGTGATCGTATTTCGGTTATGGCAGAGGGTTTGCGAACTTTAGGCATAGAGGCGATACCGACACCAGATGGTATGGTAATACACGGTGGACAACTCAATGGGGGCGTGATCAAGAGTCACGGTGATCATCGCATTGCGATGGCGTTTACAATAGCGTCTTTATGTGCTAAGGAGACGATTATTATTGAAGAGTGTGCGAATGTCGCCACTTCATTTCCCAATTTTGTCAATTTGGCACAAACGGCCGGAATTGATATACAATTAAAAAAATCAACTTGATCTTCAATTGGTTATTCGCAAATGGGTTGTCCTGCAATTTGGGTGATTATTTGGTGGATAGAACACTGATTTGACTGATTTAACTGATATCCACTGATTTTATTAATAATTAAATCAGTGTTAATCTGGGCCGCATCAGTTAAATCAGCATTCTATTTAATATGTGACTTTTATCACCCCTATTGCAGCACTACCGCAAATTTTAACGATAAACAACTATTTTAGTTAGTCGGCCAAAAATCGCAAATCGCAAACACCTATTTAAATTAAATCGGATTTATTTATAATTAATAACTGATGTTACGCACTCAACTTCTGTGTCTATTCAAACACTTAAAAATCGATCTGAATTAACGCGCTGTAGAGACGCGATGCCTCGCGTCTCTGGCCTCGCGTTTCTGGCATTGATTTGCTATGCATCGCGTCTCTACTGGCAGATTAACTTTTGAGCCCGTTTTTTATCAAAAAAAAGAATCTGGGTGCGTAACATCAGTTAATAAGTGTTTGAATGAATAGAACGCTTTAGACAGCCTATTTTCATGATCGACGCGATTTTATTTTATGCTAGCGTTAATTAATAGAACACAAATGATGTTGATTTTTATCAACGACGCTGATTTTATTAATATCGGCGTTAATCAGTTATATCCGCCTTATCAACGTTCTATTTTAATTCAAAAGGATTGAGCCTCATGTTATTCCAAATTTTAGCCAATCCCCCAACCGACAGCAGGCGAACAGACTGATGATAACTGATTTCCACATTTCACGCTAAAGTTTCGCTTCGCGAAACTTTAGCGTGAGCCGAAGGCCAGCGAAGCTAAATACCGTTTTTGCGCGCAAAAACTTTAGCGTGGAACTGATAACTGATAACTGATAACTGATAACTGTTATGCCAATTTACGAATACGAACATTTAGAGAAACCTTGCTTACGTGGTAAGCTATTTGAGGTAAAACAATCAATTAAAGACGAATCCTTTACCCAATGCCCTACTTGTTTTGGTCTGGTACGTAAACATATTTCCCGCATTGGTATTGCCATTCAAAAATCGAATAGCGAGTTGCGTGATCTCGGTTTGACCAAATTAGTTAAACGAGATGATGGGGTTTATGAAAACGTGACGCGACGTGAAGGAGAAAGTCGCTATATGGAAGCCGGTAAACCTGAAACCTTACCCGATTTGTCACGAATAATCAGCGATTAACTCAACTTATCGTCAACTTCTATTATTAGAATGAAAAATACCCCTATTCCAGTTGTCACCTTAGATGGCCCTGGCGGCTCAGGTAAAGGGACTGTCAGCCTCAGATTGGCAACACAGTTGGGCTGGCAAATGCTTGACAGTGGGGCCTTGTATAGGGGACTTGCCCTAGCGGCACATCGTCACAATGTTTCATTAGAAAATGAAATGGCACTGGCAAATTTAGCGACCCATTTAGAGCTTCAATTTGAACCCTTACCTGATTTAAGCGTAACTCAAGTCATCCTAGAGGGACAAGATGTTTCGCGGGCATTACGTAGCGAAGCCTGTGGCACAGCTGCCTCGCAAATTGCGACAAAACCCGCTGTGCGTCAAGCATTGTTAGCTCGACAACGGGCCTTTTTAAATGCGCCTGGCTTAGTAGCAGACGGGCGAGATATGGGCACGGTAGTTTTTCCCTCGGCTTTAATTAAGATTTTTTTGACCGCCAGTATAGAAGAACGTGCAAAAAGACGCTATAAACAGTTGATCGATATAGGAATAGATGCTAAGCTTTCAACACTCATAACAGAGATAGCGGAACGTGATCAACGCGACAGCACGCGCAACATTGCCCCTTTAAAGGCTGCGGATGATGCTTTAATCATTGATACAAGTGGGGTTTCTATAGATAATGTGGTCGCGTGTATTTTATCAGTTATCAGAAAAAAAGTTATCAGTTGTTAATATGCACCCTTAATACCCTATATTTATACTCAATAACTGATAACTTAATGAGTGATAACTTTAACTTCAAAGGTTTGGAATGAGCGAAAGCTTTGCGGAATTATTTGCAGAAAGTCAATCTGAAAACAAGATGAAGCCCGGTAGTATTGTGACGGGCAAGGTTATGGATATACGCCACGATGTGGTCATCGTTAATGCGGGACTCAAATCTGAAGGCGTTATTCCAGTTGAACAATTTTTTGATGAAAATGGTCAAATTGAAGTTGCAATAGGTGATGAGGTCGATGTTGCTTTAGATGCGGTAGAAGATGGATTTGGAGAAACTAAATTATCCCGTGAAAAAGCGAAACGTGCAGCGGCTTGGGGTGTCCTTGAACGGGCTTATGAAAACACTGAAACCATTATTGGTGTCATTACAGAGAAGGTTAAAGGCGGTTTTACCGTCAATATGAATGACATTCGGGCCTTTTTACCTGGTTCTTTGGTCGATGTGCGTCCGATACGGGATACCACTTTCTTAGAAAATAAACAACTAGAATTTAAAGTTATAAAACTGGATAAACGGCGCAATAATGTTGTTGTATCGCGCCGTGCGGTGGTTGAAAAAGAAAATACTCAAGAACGAGAAGCCTTATTGGAAACCATGCAAGAAGGCATGAGCCTACAGGGTGTGGTCAAAAATTTAACCGATTACGGTGCTTTTGTGGATTTAGGTGGTGTGGATGGTCTGCTACATATCACTGATATGGCTTGGCGGCGCGTGAAACATCCTAGTGAAGTGGTTAGTGTGGGTGATGAAATCAATGTCAAAGTCCTTAAATTTGATCGTGAACGTATTCGAGTTTCATTAGGCCTCAAACAATTGGGTGAAGATCCGTGGCTTGATATTGCACGTCGTTACCCAGTAAGTACACGCTTATTTGGTAAAGTCACTAATCTAGCCGACTATGGTTGCTTCGTAGAAATCGAAGAAGGCGTAGAAGGCTTAGTGCATGTGTCCGAAATGGACTGGACTAATAAGAACGTGCATCCTTCTAAAGTGGTGCAAAATGGGGATGAAGTCGAAGTCATGGTGCTTGACATTGATGAAGAGCGGCGCCGCATTTCGTTGGGTATCAAGCATTGCCATCCTAATCCGTGGGAAGAGTTTGCAATTACCCATAACAAAAATGACAAAGTGGTGGGTCACATTAAATCCATCACTGACTTTGGTATTTTCATAGGGCTTCCGGGTAACATTGACGGTTTGGTGCATCTTTCTGATATTTCTTGGAATATTCCTGGTGAAACCGCGGTACACAACTACAAGAAAGGTGATGAAGTTGAGGCCCTCGTTTTAGCTGTCGATGCGGAAAGAGAAAGAATTTCTTTGGGTATCAAGCAATTAGATAAAGAACCCTTTTCTAACTTTGTGATTCTAAATCCAAAAGGCAGTGTTGTTAAGGGTGTTGTCGGTGAACTTGATAACAGCAAGGCTGTCATTCAATTGGAAGAAGGTGTCGAAGGGTTGTTACGTGTTTCTGACTTATCGCATGAACGTGTTGATGATGCTCGCCGTATCTTAAAGGAAGGCGAGGAAGTGGAAGCCAAAGTAATTGGCATTGATCGCAAAAAACGTATCATTACCCTGTCTATCAAAGCATTAGTTTCAGAAGAAGAGGCAGTAGCTGTTCAAGATTACAGCAATTCACTACCTCAAGCCGGCACGACTTTTGGTGATCTGTTTAAAGAACAGATTGAAAGCCAAGATGAACCTGAAAAAACGGATTTAAGTATTAATTAAACAACTGATATGACAAAATCTGAACTGGTAGAAGCGATTGCGCTGAAACAAACCCAATTATCACAAAAAGATATTGATTTATCGGTTAAAACTATCCTGGAACAGATGACAGTGTCTCTGGAAAACGGGGAAAGGATAGAAATCCGTGGTTTTGGGAGTTTTTCTCTGCATCATCGCCCTTCTCGAAAAGGACGTAATCCCAAAACGGGTACGCCTGTGGAATTGCCAGAGAAACATGTTCCCCATTTCAAGCCTGGTAAGGAATTGCGAGATCGAGTCAATGCTGGTGGGGGTTACATACGTGGCTGAATTAACAGGGCCTGACTTAGTGAATGAGTGAATTAAGTCTCAAGGCTGATGATAACGATAGCTACTCTTATGGGTATCATTCTATAAAATATAAAACTTAATAGCACCTAAAAATGGCAATTCAAATATTGAATATTTGACTTAAAGCATTGAATTTATTTCATAATTTCCAATAATTTTGTTTAATTTTCACTCACCAAATGGTGATTTTAAAACAGAATTAAGTAATTGATTAATAACATAAAAATTAAAGTGATTGCCATTTTTAGGTAGCCTGTTTTACTGGAAACACCTTGGTACAGTCTCAAGGGTCAGTGCTGTTTTCTGACCCGTGAGTTTTTTTTGCCCTAATGCAGTGGTGTAATGATTGAGTTGTTATGGCTGTTATTGCCTGTGGCGGCCGCCTCCGGGTGGTTGGTGGCACGTTTTCAAAGACGGGCTCAAGTGACCCATTTTTCTTGGTCTCCTGATTATTTCAAGGGCTTGAATTATTTGCTGAATGAAGAACCTGATAAAGCAATTGATGTTTTTATTAAACTCATTGAGGTAGACAGCGATACCGTCGAAACCCATTTAGCTTTAGGTATCTTATTTCGTCGCCGTGGTGAGGTTAACCGAGCCATTCGCATTCACCAAAATATTATCAAAAGGCCCACCCTGCATCCTCAACAACGTCGTCTTGCGTTGTTTGAACTGGGTCAGGATTATCGGCATGCGGGTTTACTGGATAGGGCAGAAGAATTATTTCAAGAATTGGTCGCATCGGATACCCATCAAGTGTTAGCCTTGCAGCAATTATTGGAAATTTATCAGCAAGAACATGACTGGGAAAAAGCTATTAGCACCGCGCAACATTTGGAGCATGCTGATAATGGTCTTATGCATACCCAGATTGCCCAATATTACTGTGAACAAGCAGAAGAATACCGGCGACAAGGCGAATATAACTTTGCACGACAAGCGATTACTCAAGCCTTAAAAACCGATACAAAATGTGTCCGTGCGAGTTTGTTAGAAGGTGAATTGGCTTTGGAAGTGGGAAACCAAGAACAGGCTATTGCTGCCTTTCAACGGGTGGAACAACAAGACCCTGATTACCTGACAGAAGTGATAGACCCTTTGCAAATATGTTATCAAGAACTTGGACAACGCCATGAATTTATTCTCTATTTACACCATGTTTTAGAATGCTATGATGGCATTACACCCATGTTAGTGTTAGCAAACATTATTAAACAGCAGGAAGGAGAAGAAAAGGCGGCTGATTTTATTGTGAAACAAATGCACAACCAGCGTCCCTCAGTACGTGGGCTTGATCTCCTGCTTGATTTGGCCTTCTCTAAAGCTAACAACATCACAGGTGATCACTTATTATTAGTGAAAAACATGACGACGCATTTATTAAAAAATAAACCGGCTTACAAATGCCATCATTGCGGATTTATGGCGCGAAAATGACATTGGCAATGTCCAAGTTGTAAGCAATGGAATACGCTGAAACCAACACAAGGTTTTGATGAGGAATAATACCGGATAGAGTCTATTTTTACAAAAACAAGCACTTTCGCCTAAAAATGAATTTGAATTGAGCTTTTTTTATGTCTCCTTTAATTATCGCATTAGACTTTGCTCAACCAGAACCTGCCATCGCGCTTGCTAAACAATTAGGTTGTGAGCGTTGCCGCATTAAAATAGGTCAAGAATTATTTACCCGATCTGGCCCGGTTGTAGTTGAACAGTTGGTTAAAGAAGGTTTTGAAATTTTTTTAGATTTAAAATATCACGACATTCCAAACACGGTAGCACGAGCTTGTTTAGCAGCTGCCGATTTAGGCGTGTGGATGATTAATGTCCATGCTTTAGGTGGACGCGACATGTTGTTAGCTGCCCGGGAAGCATTGGAAAAACGCAGTCATCGTCCGTTACTGGTTGCCGTCACTATTCTGACCAGCTTACAGAGATTTGATTTGTACGCAATAGGCTTGCATGGCTTGTTAGAAGAAAACGTGTTACGGTTGGCCCGTTTGTCTAATGCCAGCGGTTTAGATGGGGTTGTCTGTTCACCGCATGAAATTGTTTTTATACGTCAAGCTGTTGATAGCCATTTTAAACTGGTTACACCAGGTATTCGCCCCACGCATACTTCAAATGATGATCAAAAACGGGTCATGACACCAGCTGAAGCTTTAAAATTGGGTGCAAATTATTTAGTCGTTGGGCGGCCTGTGACAGCAGCGCCTGATCCATTGCAGGCTTTGTTGGAAATAGAAGCTTCTATTTCTAATGAACCATGAACAATGATCAATTCTAAGATAAGTTTTTGCATGTTAAAAATATTAACTTGGAAAAGAGTTCTCGGCTTGCCGTTTGTAGCGATCTTCCAACCTTTGTTTCGATAATCGCTTAGCTTAGACATCACTAAATATAATTGAGCATTTTTTTAGGTCTCTGTATTTAACCTTCCCCCTCTGCTTGCCGCGGGCCTGATTCTGGTAGGCAGTTGCCCAGGTGGAACGGCTTCTAATGTGATCTGTTTTCTCAGTAAAGGGGATGTCGCGCTTTCTGTCACCTTGACGGCCATTTCTACACTATTGGCTTTTTTAGTCACGCCTTTTTTGACTTGGTTTTACGTGGGTCAAAGTATTGAAGTGCCGGTTTTAAACAGGTTATTGACGATTTTAAAAATCGTTTTGTTCCCCGTGCTGGCGTTGTGATTAAGACCTATTTTGGTCATCATCTGGAACGTGTTAAACCGGTATTGCCTGTTGTGCTAAGTATTGTCTTGGTTATTGCCATCGTGGCAGCATTGAATGCCGATAATTTAATGAATGACTGTGACATCGGTAATCGTCATCGCGGTAGTTTTGCATAATTTGTTAGGATTAGCAGCCGGTTATTTTATCGCTCGTGGGCTCGGTTATGATATCAAAATCGCTCGCACATTGGCTATTGAAGTCGGTATGCAAAACTGTGGACAGGGTACCGCCTTAGCGATCAAATATTTTGGCGCAATCGCGGCACTACCTGGTGCCCTATTTAGTGTCTGGCATAACCTGTCAGGAGCCGTATTGGCGCAATACTGGCTGCAAGCATTCAAAATTTTATTTTCGTATTTCCTAATATAATATAACTTAAAGGGGGTAGTCATTATGTTGCAGTCAAAGTGGTGGACAAGATTATCGACTATTGAAATAATTCAATTACTAATCAATTAATTAGGTCGTTTATCGGAAAAATATTGACTTATTGCTTGATTGGATTAAAGCAAAATAAGTCGTCAATACGGGAAAAATTTTGGAAACACCTGTTTGTAATAAATGAACTTAAACTCGCAACTCATTTTCCTTTGCGAAACTTAAGGTAGCAAAGAAAATTATAAGATAGGCAAAATTAAATAAGTACCACGGAATGAGATATAAATGAAATTCAGCGAAAACTGGTTACGCGAATGGGTTAATCCCCCCATTTCAACAGATCAATTAGTTCAACAATTAACCATGGCAGGTTTAGAGCTAGATTATGTTGAGTCCGTCGCGGCCTCATTTAATAAAGTTGTTATTGGTGACGTTTTATCTGTTGAAGAACACCCCGATGCTAAAAAACTCAAGGTTTGTCAAGTCAATGTGGGTGAAGAAAAACCTTTAAACATCGTTTGCGGTGCGACTAACGTTCACGCCGGTATGCGAGCGCCAACGGCTTTAGTGGGTGCGCGTGTAGGGGATATGAAAATTAAAAAGGCCAAATTGCGAGGTGTTCCGTCACACGGCATGTTATGTTCCGCTCAAGAATTAGGCCTCGCGGAAAGTTCAGAAGGCCTGATGTCTCTACCGCTTGACGCGCCGATAGGCGAAGATATTCGCCGCTATTTGCAATTAGAAGATGTTAGCATTGAAATTGATCTCACCCCTAATCGCGGTGATTGCTTAGGGATTGAAGGTTTAGCGCGAGAAGTAGGTGTCTTGACACGAACACAAGTGACTCCCCTTGATTGCTCGCCCATTGTTGCAACAATCACTGACACTTTCCCCGTTTCGATTCACGCGCCACAAGCTTGTCCACATTACGTTGGGCGCATCATCAAAAACATCAATGCTCAGGCACCGACACCGTTATGGATGATTGAGCGTTTACGCCGCAGTGGTTTACGCAGTATCAGTGCCGTCGTAGATGTCACTAATTACATCTTATTAGAATTAGGGCAGCCCATGCATGCCTTTGATTTTGCTTGTTTATCTGGTGGCATACAAGTTAGAATGGCACAAGCTGGCGAATCGCTTACCCTATTAGATGAACAAACCGTACAATTAGATGAGCAAACATTAGTCATTGCCGATCATAAACAATCTCTTGCTATGGCGGGTGTCATGGGGGGACAAGCTTCTGCTGTCACAAGCACAACCCAAGATATTTTCTTAGAAAGTGCCTTTTTTGCACCCAAACAGGCATCCGGTACCGCTAGACGCTATGGACTGCATACCGATTCTTCTCACCGTTTTGAACGGGGTGTTGATCCGCAATTGCAACGCCGCGCTATGGAACGGGCAACGGCCTTACTATTAGATATTGTAGGTGGAGAAACGGGCCCCGTGATTGAAGAGGCTGACGAAAGCAGTTTGCCCAAAACCCCAGCGATTGAACTTCGCGCCTCAAGGATTCAACGTCTACTCGGTCAATCACTAGAGCCTAGCGAAGTGAGCGACATCTTAACTCGTTTAGGCATGATCGCTGTGCAAGATGGCGACACTTGGCAAGTCTGTCCACCGACTTTCCGTTTTGATATTGCCCTTGAAGCCGATTTGATTGAAGAATTAGCGCGAGTGCATGGTTATAATCATTTACCTAGCCATGCGCCTCAATCTCGTATGACGATGCACCCCCAACAGATAACGAAAGAACAAGTGCAAGCGGTGCTAGTGCAACGCGACTACCAAGAGGCCATTACTTACAGTTTTGTAGACCCAAAACGACAAGCTCTACTTGATCCACAAACTGAATCACTGACTTTAAGCAACCCCATTGCCAGTGATATGGCAGTGATGCGTACCACTTTATGGACCGGTTTACTGCAAGCCGTGCTGTATAATCAAAAGCGTCAACAATCCACAGTACGCTTATTTGAAACCGGTTTGCGGTTTATCAACACGCCAGCTCAAGGTTTACTACAAGAAAAAATGATAGCCGGTGTTGTGACAGGCAACCGTTTGCCTGAACAATGGGGTAAAACGACACAACCCGTTGATTTTTTTGATATTAAAGCGGATGTCGAAGCCTTATTAAGTTTGAGTGCGTCAACAGACGGCAAGCCTATTGAACCGCGTCAGCTTGACCGCTTTACACCCACAACGCATCCCGCTTTACACCCAGGCCAAACGGCAGCGATTTATCGGGGTAATGAATGGATAGGCTTATTGGGTGCTGTGCATCCCAATCTCGTGCTGATGCTAGAATTAGTGCCACCCGTCTATCTTTTTGAATTACGGCTTGCATCACTATGTCAAGCACCTATTCCTAAATTTAAAGAAGTTTCTAAATATCCCGCTATGCGGCGAGATATGGCTGTCGTGGTATCACAAGATATCAGTTCAGCCCAATTATTGGACTGTATCAAACAATCTGCCCCCGAAATTCTTTATGCTTGGCAATTGTTTGATGTTTATCAAGGTAAAGGCATTGAGCTAGGTCAAAAAAGTTTAGCAATAGGGTTGATTTTTCAGGCGTTTTCACGCAATCTTACAGATCAAGAAGTTGATACTGTGCTTGTACAATTACTCAGTACGCTTGAACAAAATTTGGGTGCACAACTAAGGAAATAAAATATGGCATCATTGACTAAAGCTGCAATGGCAGAAAAACTTTATCAAGAAGTGGGCTTAAATAAGCGAGAAGCCAAAGACATGGTCGATCTGTTTTTTGAAGAGATTCGCACGGCGTTGGAACAAGGAGAACAGGTTAAGCTCTCTGGATTTGGCAATTTTGATTTACGTGACAAAAAACAACGCCCTGGTAGAAACCCTAAGACCGGTCAGGAAATACCAATAAGCGCGAGGCGGGTAGTCACTTTTAGACCCGGCCAAAAACTCAGAGTACGAGTAGAATCTTATGCTGGAAATAACGAACAATAGCGAACTACCGGTCATTCCGGGGAAGCGTTACTTCACCATTGGCGAAGTGAGCGAGTTATGTGCCGTCAAGCCACATGTATTGCGTTACTGGGAACAAGAATTTTCTCAACTCAAACCCATTAAACGTCGAGGCAACCGGCGTTATTACCAGCGCGAAGATGTGATTTTGATTCGTCATATTCGCAACCTACTCTATGAACAGGGGTTTACCATTGGCGGTGCGAAACAACATTTAAATGGAGAAGCCTCAATCACTGATCGACAACAAAGTCAGCAAATCATTCGTCAATTACGCTTGGAACTTGAAGAAGTGCTTTCAATTTTGAACGCTAACACGTTATTGGATTAATTCATTAACGCATTAATTATTTAATTATTTAAAGGTCATACCAAACCGTTCTTTCATACAAAACAATGGCTTAATCATTTACAATAGGGCTTAATGATATCAGTTTGTTAGGATTCACTGCCTTGGCCTATTGATTTTTGGTGAGTCAAACAACTGTTGTTTGATTTCTATCTAAATTTAGGTCTATATACTCATATGAGTAGAATTGATATCAAATTAAATTAATCACTTTAAAAAATAAGGAGTAATCCCCATCATGCCACAATTGGGTTAGGTTAACCCAATATCGAGAAAAGTTTTCTCGTACTGACCTTTGGATTTAGAGGGTTGGTAAATTGGTGTTCAAACTTCTTGATTGGGTTTGAAGGTCAATTTGACCCAATGGGACTTCCTTCCAAGATTTACAGAGGTTAGTTGTACAAAACGACTTTTGTCGGATTGCGTACCATCGGTTGGGACTGCTCAACCTGGACTCTAGTTGCAACAGATCAGTGTTATCAACAGAGAGCGAATTACCTATGAATCGATTTGAGTCGATTTATAGGAACAGTACTTAGTATGAATCAGATAATACTCACTTGGAGATTTAACTATGCAGGTACAAGAAGCCACCCCCTCACCTTTGTTGTTTAGCGACACGGCCGCACTGAAAGTGCAAGAATTGATCAAAGAGGAAAACAACGATGATCTGAAATTGCGCGTTTTTGTTCAAGGCGGCGGTTGTTCAGGTTTTCAGTATGGTTTTACCTTTGATGAAAAGATCAATGAAGACGATACTGTCGTTGAGAATATGGGTATTCAATTGTTGATAGATCCTATAAGTTATCCCTACTTGGCAGGTGCCGAAATTGACTACAGTGAAGGTTTAGAAGGCGCACAATTCGTGATCCGCAATCCTAATGCCACCACAACTTGTGGATGTGGTTCATCTTTTACGCCTTAAACGAAATCCCAGCCCCCTTTTGTCAATCAAAGGGGGGAATTTTATAAGGCAACACCCCCCTCTTGAAATCAAAACGGGTTACTGTACGTTTCTCAATTCCATTATAATATTTTCGGTCGTCTTGAAATCGGGGTTATTTTTGGGGTCGATACACATAATCCAATAGAACGCCGATTGTCATGATTAATACATTAAATCCGCGTTCTATCCCTCAATCAAGCGGTGCGATAGTTTGTTCGATAATCTATTAGCCTGACCGACATAACTCACGCTTTTGATAACTGATAACATGAATACCCCTCATTCTGATCCGCAAACGATTGTTAAAGCGTTTGAAAAACTACGTGCTGATTACCAACAGATTGATTCCCAAATCGCGACTAAACAGGATATCGCGGCCCGGCTTCGGGATAAAGAAATTGTTGAACAAGCTTCTAGCTACACTGGCGAGAGTATTTTCCAATCCTTAGCCCAATTGCAATCAACCTTTGGTCAATCTACTGAAAAGCTCGCTAAAGATATGACCACTGAAGTGGAAAAATTAGCGCATATTTCTAGGGCAATACAGGTCGAAAACCAGCATTTAATCAGCTTGCAAAATATTCAAATCTCAGCGGAAATGTTGAATATTTTACAACAAGAGCATCAAAAGGAATTGCAAAGCTTTGAAGAGGATTACCAGCAAAAACACGATGCTTTGGAAAAGGAAATGGCCAAGCAACGTGAAATGTGGCAAAAACGACGGGAAGACAACGAGAAGACTCAAAAGAAACAACTGAGTGAGATAGATAAAAAACGTTCTTTGGAGGAAGAAGACTATGATTATCGACTCAATCGGCAACACACTGAAGACACTGATGGGTATGAGAAAGCTAAACGTGCTTTAGAACGCCAATTAGAGGAAGAAAACAGGATTAAGGAAAAAGATTGGAAAGAGCGTGAATCGTTTCTTGAAAAAAATAAAGCGAAGTTTGATGAGTACAAAGTCAAAGTTGAGGCGATGCCTAAAGAGATTTCAGAGGCAATGAAAAAGGCTCGTGAAGAGGCTATTAAAGATACTCATTGGGATGAGGAAAACAAGGCTAAGTTGTTAGAAAAAGAGAGAGAGGCTAAGCGCAAAGCGTTTGAACTGAGAATTGAATCTCTCAACAAGATGATAGATGAACAAAAAACACGGATTGCTCAATATTCATCGCAATTGCAAACGGCTTCACAACAGGTACAACAATTGGCAGTAACAGCCGTTTCAAGTGCTGGTAAACCTAAAGTCGTTGAAAAAAGTTGAGAAATCCTCCCCAATTCACTTTTTTAAAGTGTGAAAATTAAACACCGGTTCGATCTAAAACCAATCTCACGCAAAGCCGCTAAGACGCTAAGAACCGAAGAGAGGCTAATACTTGGCACTCCGAAAAGCGTGAGATTAAAAATACCTCACAGATTGAAATGATTTCTCTGAAAATCTATATCAACAAAATCCGTTTTAAGCACAAATAAATATTAATGGAAAACAGGAGTTTCAAATAATGCCCAAAAAAGTGCATTCTCGAAGCACAAAGGCTGAAATTCTTGAAGCCTATAAAGCGTTAGAAGTGGCTTACCAAGAATTAGATGCTAAGAAAGGCAGTGTGGTTACCCCCCTTGCGGCTCCCAGTAAAAAGCCTGAAACACCACCATCGTCCAAATCCGTCTCTTTTCCAAAGGAAACGAGCAGCAATCAATCCTCACTCACCCTATCCTTACCTAAAGAGGGGAATGCACACGCATTGATGGAAGAAGTGATTAACGCCTTAGGGAAACTGGGTGAAAAATTTAACACAGCCCTGAGCCAATTATCCACCAACTTGCTTGTGGAAGCTTCACGCTTAAAAAATGTTCGCACCACAGTTGAGACTGAAAGCAATCATTTAGCGACCTTATACAATCTGAAAATCGAAGAAGATACCTTAAATGCTTTGCTTAAAGAATACCGCGAAACGGCGGAACAATATGTTGAAACCGTTAAACAGAAACGGGAAGAGGTTGAAAAAGCTTGGTTCGACAAAAACCAAGCGTGGCTAACTGAAAACGAAGAGACAGAATTGCAGTTGCAAGAGTTAGAGAGTTCTGTTCAGAAAACAAAAAAACGGGAAGATAACGAATATCGTTACGATTTAACGCTAAAACGGAATTTCAGCGATGAAGGATACACTCAACAACAACAGCAACAACAACAAGCCCTAGATGAACTTCAAGAAACACGGCGCAAAGCTTGGGATGAGTCTGAGAAAGCACTCGCTGAACGTGAAAAGCAGTTTGAAGAAAACAAAACCAAGGTTGAACGTTTTCCCAAGGAATTAGAAGCGGCTATCAAGAAGGCTAAAGAGGAAGGCACTGGCATTGCTCATAAGCAGGCTAAAATTAAAGCGGATTTCGCGGCTAAAGAATTTTATGGCGACGATGAGGTTTACCAATTAAAAATTAGGGAGTTAGAAGATCAAGTTGCCAATCAAGGCACTCAAATCGACAAACTGTCTAAACAATTAGAAGCGGCCCTCAAACAAGCTCAAGAATTGGCAGTCAAAGCCATCGAAGGCGCATCTAATCAAAGCTCCTTTAATGCGCTTAAAGATATAGCCTTGGAACAGGCGAAAAATTTACCTAAATCGAAATAAGATTAATGAGGGGAAATGGGAAAAGAAACGCATGAAAACGGCGTTTGTACGCCTATTACCCCCCCCATTCCCCACCCGCAAAATGGAAACCGTGTTGTGAATATATTTGCCCTCAGTTTATCTGCGATTTTTTTATACCTTGCCGCGGCTGTTTCACCTATTTATCGAATAAACAGCATCGCGACTTCCCCTAAATCTATTTTACTGCTATTTGGTGGATTGGCAGTCACTCTCCATGCACTGGTGTTATATCAGAGCATGTTAACCCCATTAGGTTTAAATCTAGGCTTTTTCAATGCTGCATCCCTCATTGCTTGGGTTATTGCATTGTTATTATTACTCAGCTTGCCACGTCAACCTATTGATAACCTTACTATCATACTTTTTCCCCTAGCCGCACTCACAATAGGTTTAGATGGCTACTTTCACACTGAACGCATTTTTTCTCCAGAAACAGAATGGGGTGTCAGGCTTCATATTTTCTTTTCAATTTTAGCCTACAGTTTCTTAAGCATTTCGGCACTGCAAGCCTTATTTTTATCCCTTCAAGACTACCAATTACGTCACAAACGCCCAGGCTGGGTAATGCGTAAGTTACCCCCGCTGCAAGTCATGGAAACCTTGCTCTTTCAAATGATTGCATTAGGCTTTGGCTTACTCAGTTTAAGTTTGATCAGCGGCATCGTTTTTTTAGACGATCTGTTTGCCCAACATCTGGTACATAAAACCGTCTTATCAATACTCGCATGGTGTGTTTTCGCAGTATTACTATGGGGAAGAATACGTTATGGTTGGCGCGGCCGAACCGCAATTCGTTGGAATATCAGTGGTTTTTTAGTGCTCATGCTGGCTTACTTTGGCAGTAAACTTGTCCTTGAACTGATTTTGCATCGTTTGTAGGCTGGACAAGCGGGCCGACTCATTATCGTTCCAAATTTATTTTGCGGCCTTCTTGGAGTGCAAAATTTATTTTGCGGCCTTCTTGGAGTGCAAAATTTATTTTGCGGCCTTCTTGGAGTGCAAAATTTATTTTGCGGCCTTCTTGGAGTGCAAAATTTATTTTGCGGTTCGATTTTCTTGATATAACTGTACTTTATTCAATCGGAAAACGCTATATATTGATTCACAATCTTCTTGATAATCTTAAAAATCGTTTCAGCCTCCAGTTTTTCAATATATTCTCTTGAATATTCTACTCGCATGGTAGGTTTCTCAGTTTCTATTCCGGCAATTTCTGCTCTCATAAACTTCCAACTATCAGCAATGGTATAGCAACCGAATATTTCTTGTAGTTCATTGCCATTCTTTTCCCAATTTAAGTGGGCGGCGGCGAGAAGTTGTCCATAGACTTGAATTAGAGGGTTTTCAGCTTCTAAACCGCGCTTCGCTTCAAGCACCACTAAATAAGGTGATTCTACCAAACCCGCGACACATTTTCCCAATGTGCCATCCGCAATACCTTCTAATTCAAAATTGACATATCGTGCTTGTAAAGACACTTCTGCCCAAGCCTGAATCGGGCCTTGTTCTGCCAACAATAATAAGGGATAAATCGCTCTCGCCCAAATCGTCGCCTCATTCATCAAATGGGTATCATAATTCAACAAGTGCCCTCGAATATCTTGCAATTGGCGTTCTTCTTTTTCCTCTAATGCGAGTGACTCTACTTGAGTCCATTCATAATTTGCAATCGCTTTCTCATCAAGATGAATAAGACGTTTCAAATCGGGACGTGTTATTTTTGAAAATGTGAATTTAACCATCATAAATCTCCATTGCATATATAACTACAAGGATTATTTATAAGAAAGGATTAGAATATCGTGATACCCAATTTCTTATCCTTTAACTCATTATTAAATACCCTATAAATAGGTGTGTTTTTGAACCCTAATTTGCAAACTGATAGCTGGTAAGCATTAGGTTTCGATTTCAAGCCGGACAGGTTTTGAGTCATGATATTATTCAATTTAAGCTCAGCTTTTATCCTTTATTATAAATAATCCGTTATACAGATAATTTACACAATAGCCCAAACGCGACTTGATCGGCTACTGGGGCGCGAATACGCACATGATAGCCTGAACCGGGGGCAACTGATAGACTTTCCCCCTTTTGATTTTCAAGATACTCTAAAGTAAAAGTCAGATTGCCTTGCGGCAACATCAATTCTAAAACGTCTCCGATCATAAAACGATTTTTGACTTCAATTTCTAAAAGTTCGCTTTCCGGATCATAACCTTGAATTTCTCCAATAAATTGCTGAGAGTTATTTGAACTACCCTCTGCATAATTTTGATATTCTTCAGGCAGATGGCGGCGATAAAACCCTTCGGTGTAACCTCGATTAGCCAGTTTATCTAATTCCAACATCAGTGTCTTATTAAAAGTTTGACCAGCAGCCGCATTGTCAATCGCTTCACGATAAACTTGTGCTGTCCGTGCCGTGTAATAATGAGACTTAGTGCGTCCCTCAATTTTAAGCGAATCAATCCCGATGGCCATTAAACGATTGACATGTTGAACGGCCCGTAAATCTTTAGAATTCATAATATAAGTGCCTTGCTCATCTTCAAAAATTGGCATATAGTCACCCTTGCGCTGTTTTTCTTCTAATAAATAAACACCAGAGTCATCCTCTTTCGCTTCATGCACTTTGTAATCCCAACGACAAGCATTGGTGCAACTGCCTTGATTCGCATCGCGGTGATTCATATAACCAGACAATAAACAACGGCCTGAATAAGCTATACATAAGGCCCCATGAATAAACACTTCGAGTTCTATATCTGGACAAGCTTGACGGATTTCCGCAATTTCATCTAACGATAATTCACGCGAGAGAATGATACGGCTTAAGCCGATATCCTGCCAGAATTTAACCGTTTCTGAGTTCATCGTATTCGCTTGCACGGATAAATGAATAGGCATAGCTGGCCAATGTTTTCGCACTAAGCTGATTAAACCCGGATCAGCCATAATCAGCGCGTCTGGCTGCATTTCAATAATAGGCGTGATATCGGAGAGAAACGTTTTTAACTTCGCATTATGGGGCAAAATATTGCAAGCCACATAGCATTTTTTGCCTTGAGTATGGGCTTCTTGGATACCGATTTCTAACTGATTGAGTTGATTAAAATCATTATGACGCACCCGCAAACTATAACGCGGTTGCCCTGCATAGACGGCATCTGCACCATAAGCAAAAGCATAACGCATGTTTTTGAGCGTACCGGCTGGGGAAAGGAGTTCTGATTTTATCATGGCAATAACTGGGAGAAGTGGAAAACGGGGAAAGGGTGGGCAATCATTTTTGCCCATCCTACATTTTCATGGTAGCATTAATTTTAAGATTAAATAATTTCCCCATGATGGCGAACGACAAGGGCGAACGACGACATTACTTACGCCCGTAGGGGTTGCCCTTGCGTGTTCGCCCTTTTGACTTCGCCCCTATTCGTATTGAAGACACACGGCAAAAAATTATGAGAAAAGTTATTCTATATCCCGGTGAAGATGGTTATATAGTAGCAGAATGTCCGAGTTTACCGGGTTGTATTAGTCAAGGTAAGACTCGCACCCAAGCACTTGAAAATATTAGAGAGGCAATTAGCCTTTATATTAAAACCCTTGTTGAAGATGGTGAATTGGTTCCAGAAGAGCGTGTTGAAATGGTGGAGGTGTGATGAGTAAATTACCCGTTATATCTGGTAAAAAATGTGTTCAAGCTCTATCGAAAATTGGTTTTGTTGTCAGATTCCAACAAGGTAGTCATATTATCTTAGTTCGTGAAGAACCTAAAACACGCCTTAGTGTTCCTAATCACAAAGAACTTGATAAAGGCACATTACGTGCGATTATCCATCAAGCTGGACTGACTGTTAGTCAATTTATTAATTTGTTGTAATTTGTAATCCTTGCTTTCCCCAAATGTCACCTTTTCAGACAAACGTTTTTGTACGCAAAATAAATAAATATATTAGCCACTATAGATGGGCAACCACCTTGCCCACCTACATTTTCATGACAATAGGTGGGCAACAAAAACCCGTTGCCCACCTTACAGTGTTGATAATTTATCACGGGCCGCTTTGGCGCGGGAAAACGTGTTTTCAATCTCTTGACTTTCTCCCTGCCTAATCGCGTCAGCCAATTCTGCGAGATTCGTATTAAAACGATCTAATACTTTAAGAATAGCCTCCCGATTGGCGAGGGTGATGTCATGCCACATACGCGGTTCACTTGACGCAATGCGGGTAAAATCTCGAAATCCGCCGGCAGCATATTGAAAGATTTCTGATCGTTCTTCCATTTTAGCCAAGGTATCGACTAGGCTATAGGCTAATAGATGGGGTAAATGACTGGTTGCCGCCAACACTTCATCATGATGTTCAACTGACATATCAATGACTTCTGCCTTTGTCAGCTGCCACATGGTTTTGATTTTGGCATGAGCCGTCGAATCGGTTTCGGGTAATGGAGTGAGTATAACGCGATGATTTTCAAACAATTCTGCGAATGAAGCGGCAACGCCGCTTTTTTCAGTCCCCGCGATTGGATGGCCGGGCACAAATCGAGGTAAATGTTGTCCGAGATGTTGTCGTGCATCTGCGACGACGGTAGCTTTAACACTACCAACATCGGTGATGATGGCTTGTGGAGACAGCGCGTCGCGTATAGCGGCAAATAGATCGGCCATAGCGCCAAGTGGTACGGCAACGACAACCCTATCAGCGTCTTTGACAGCAACTGCGGGGTTGGTGTCATAACGATCAATGACACCCAGTTCAATAGCGTGTTGTAAATTGGCAGTATTGCGTCCACAACCGACGATTTCGCCACAAGCCCCAGCCCGTTTCAGGGCACGGGCGAGTGAACCGCCGATCAGGCCAACACCGATAATCGTGAGGCGTTCAATAAACATATAGATGAGTGATCTGAAAATGGGTTGATTATAACTTTTTTTGTTTTCGTTCCAAAGTTTAAAAAGGAGTTCAAACTTTAGTTTGAATTGGGCGCATTCCCAAAAAAAGGGTCATTATCAATCTCAATCGCGCCTTCGCAAAATAAATTTGGAACGAAAATCGTGATAATGACCCTTTTTTTAGAAATGCGCCCGTTTGAATTTTCGTTCAATTTATAAAATATCTGATAATTCAATATCTGGGTGGGATCGCTGTCGCCACTTTCAATCTTATGAAAATCAACAGCCTAGTGCAGGAAAGCGGAAATATCCAGACCACCCAGCCAACAGCTGAAAGCTCAAGTCACCTAAAGGTGACTAACACAGAATAAGACTATTAATATTATGTATAATAAATATTTATATACTGTTTACAGTTATAATTTGCGCTTTTTTGGACGTAAAAATCCATTTAAAGCTGCCCGTTTTTGCGTGTAAAAACGGGCAGCATGTTAGTCACCTTTAGGTGACTTGAGCTTTTAGACAACTGCTTTAGCTGTTGGCTGTGTTGGCTGTGTTGGCTGTTGGCTGGGTGGTCTTAAGATTTCCGCTTTCTTGCACTAGGTTCGCCCCTACGAAGGCAATGTAGGGGCTGCCCTTGCGTGTTCGCCCTCCCCTTTCATCCGTTATAATCAGAAATTTTTTATTCTATAGCGTTTCCCGATTGCATGAACCTTCGGTGTGCTACGCTAAGTACAAAAACAAATCAATCCTAAAAATCAATTAAAAGGCACAATCCAGAAGGGGTTGAATGTGTGTGAAACGCAGTAAGGAAGTCCAAAAAAAATAATTATCCCAAATGCCAGCAAAAGTTTTTGCGTGCAAAAACGGGGGCAAAAAATTCAAGCCGGTGTCGGGTGAGGGAATGGTGGGCTTTAAAAACCCGTTACCCGCCCTACCTTGATTTGAATGGTGGGCTTTAAAAACCCGTTACCGGCCCCTACAAAACACACTGGGATAATTTATTTTTTGGATATTCCTAACTGTAGGGTGGGTAGAGCTACGCTGTGCGGAGCGAGCCGTAGGCCAGCGAAGCTAAACCCACCGAGCGAGCCGTAGGCCAGCGAAGCTAAACCCACCGAGACTCGGAAATGGTGGGTTTAGCTTCGCTGGTCTTCGACTCCGCTACGCTCCTACCCACCCTACATCAAAAAAAATGTATTTCACATTTCACTGGGATAATTTATTTTTTGGATATTCCTAACTGTAGGGTGGGTAGAGCTACGCTGTGCGGAGCGAGCCGTAGGCCAGCGAAGCGAAACCCACCGAGACTCGGAAATGGTGGGTTTAGCTTCGCTGGTCTTCGACTCCGCTACGCTCCTACCCACCCTACATCAAAAAAAATGTATTTAACCTAATCGGGAAACGCTATAAGTACTGAACCACAAATAAACCGGTATTTTACCGCAAAGAGACGCGAAGCTAAGCAAATCTACAATTCGCGGTTTCGTTTCGACGCGATGCAGAGCAAATCTAATTACAAATAAACATTGCTTCTATTAAAATACCTGAAAATTTATGCTTCAGTACTTAGCTGTTAGCTGTTGGCTGTTGCCTGTCACTTTTCTTGAAAAACAGCTTTCCTTTCTTTCCGGATTGTGGTAAGGTCTCCCATTCTTCATTTCGACTAATCAGGAGACGTTATTATGATATTAGGTATCAATAATTTACAGGATGTGATACCCGTTTTATTGCCGGAATTACAATACTTGGAAGAAGAATTGGGCCGTTCGGATTGGTTTGGGGTTGTCACATCAGGTGGTGTGATACGACAGATATCGGATTCCGCACAACCGTTGTCCAGTTGCCTACCTGAATACCTCACTGGTAGTGCCATTCTGAGTTCAATAACGGCCCAGGAACCCATACCTCAATGGTGTCAAAACGAGAAACACGCTTTAGTGTACATCGGTATGTTGGAAAATGCCGACGATATTAAAACCGATTTGTGGAGCTTGGGGTATGAGTTACAGGGCAAAACGGATAAAGAGCTCGTCTATACCCTTTTGAATCGCTATTTGGACATAGAGTTTTCGAAGCTTGACGCGATGAAATCAACTTGCTCGCGCTTGCAGGGAAATTTTTCCATCATGGCTCTATTTGCCCAACCCGAAGAAAGACTTATAATCGGCAGCAGGGGCTATCCGCTGGATATCGCTGTTTTGTCATCCCGTTTGATTGTCGGTTCCAATCTGCGGATAATGAGGCGATTTTTTCATTCAGTGATCACATTGGAAAAAGGCGATCCGGTGGTATTATCTTCTTCTAGTATTTAAAGCTGATGTCTAATGATGAGGGATAATGAGTACTTTGGCTCCGGGGAATGATCGGATTGGTTGTGAGGCATATTAGAGTCATTTGGTAACAATCTAAATCAAATGGTTCCGATATCAAGTTATAAGTACTGAACCACAAATAAACCGGTATTTTACCGCAAAGAGACGCGAAGCTAAGCAAATCTACAATTCGCGGTTTCGTTTCGACGCGATGCAGAGCAAATCTAATTACAAATAAACATTGCTTCTATTAAAATACCTGAAAATTTATGCTTCAGTACTTAACAGAGAGATTTTTGCCCGACTCTGTTAATAAATAATTGACCAATATTCTAAAGCCGTATTGTTCATAACGAACCGATCATTGGTTGTCATAAATATTTGTACTGATGATTGTTTCGCTTTATTGATATAGCGTTTCCCGATTGCATGAACCTTCGGTGCGCTACGCTAAGTACAAAAGCGAATCAATTAGTACAACTGATCAGGGGAATGATCGGATTGGAGCGTGGGCCTAAGGTAACTCGAAAAAATTAATATACCACTGGGCTCGCGCGTGGGATTGCCCCTACAACCCCGACGGTAGGGGCAATCCGTAGGGTTGCCCCTTTTTGGGTCGATTATTTTTTGCGAGTTGCCTAAGTACAATCAATAACCTAGTAAATGTTTTTGCACGCAAAAACACTCGCAAAAAAGGTATTTATAGCGTTTCCCGATTTTCTGTCAGCTATAGCTTCGCGATGAAATACTTATTTATTTCAATGAATTAAAGACTTATGTTCAACGATGAGGGGGCAACTTGGGTAGCATAACCCACAAACTTACAATAGGCCTTTGCCCTAATCCGCTCAATCCCCTGATCTGTTGTACTAATTGATTTTGCCTTTGTACTTAGCGTAGCGCACCGAAGGTTCATTCAATCGGGAAACGCTATATCAATAACCAAAAATATTCTGACTGTAAAAAATTTTGTGACATGCTAAGTACTGAAGCATAAATTTTCAGGTATTTTAATAGAAGCAATGTTTATTTGTAATTAGATTTGCTCTGCATCGCGTCGAAACGAAACCGCGAATTGTAGATTTGCTTAGCTTCGCGTCTCTTTGCGGTAAAATACCGGTTTATTTGTGGTTCAGTACTTACAAAGCTTCGCTGGGGCTCCGCTTTGTATTCCAGCGCATCACAGGATTTTTTACAACAATAATTATTTTACAAGATTTCTCGCCTTACTCAAAATGACAAAAACAATTAGGGTAAACCAAACAAGTGTCGCGCACTTGTTAAGATTGGCAGAAGATATCCAATTTTTCTGACTTTATCGCCAAGTTCTGCTGCCTTGTCAAAAACGGCACTCACTTTGCTAACGAGAGTCTGTACAGCATTCAAAGGAGCTTCTATCGCATCACGTTTTTCTTTCGAGGGTTCTTGCTGGGCTGGCAATTGTTCTGCTTCATCCTTGGCCGTTTTTAGAGCCTTAACTTGCTGCATGACTGCCATGATAATGGCATCTTTCTCATCCTCATCTATGCCCTCAACCTCTTCGATTTCGGATTTGACTTGACGCAATTCTTTGCGTAGTTCTTCAATTTTTTGGAGAAAGGCCTGTTTATCCTCCTCTTGTTTAAAACCCATTGTAATGGTGGTGGTTGTGGTCGTTTTATCACCAGCTACGATATCGCCACAGGCCTCAATTGAGACATTTCCGCCGACATTACCGAAATTAAAACCGCCTTTGCTCATTGCTATTTCCTTTAGTTGGGTTAATGAATGAGATTATTAATAAAGCGTCATCAAAAATAATTCTTTGACTTTTTCCAACACAGAGTTCACAGAGTTGCACAGAGTTGCACAGAGTATAAGAATATCCATTTGATCAATTAAAACAGCTAAAACTCTGTGAAACTCTGTGTTTCTCTGTGTACTCCGTGTTGAAAAATTTTCATGATTTATTGATAGAACGCAGATGAGACTGACGCCACGCAAAAGTTTTTGCGCGCAAAAACTGTATTTAAGTACCCGTGCAAGAGTTTTCCAGTATTATGGGCACAAAAGTCATTGTTTTTGTTAAGTTTATTTTTTAAAATACCTGCACGGGTACTTAAATATTTTTAGCGATATTAAAACCACTACTGATATCGCTCATCACCACTGGTGAAACTCCTGTAATGAAGAGACGATCAATCCCTAAACCCTTGGTGCCCGTTTTAACCGCTTTGAATACCGCTTTCAACGCACCTTCCCCTTGAATTATACTACACGTGGGCATAACTTAAGGTTCCACCTTTTCAAGCAAAAGTTTTTGCGCGCAAAAACTTTTGTCTGAAAATTGATTCCCGTGCTGAGTATATAATGCAACTGATGTTACGCACCCAGATTCTTTTTTTGATAAAAAACGGGCCCAAAAGTTAATCAGCGCTGTAGATTTCGCGAAGCATAGCAAATCAATGCCAGAAACGTGATGCCAGAGACGCGAGCATAGCAAATCAATGCCAGAAACGTGATGCCAGAGACGCTTCGCAATAGCGTCTCTACAGCGCTGAATTTTAATTCATAACTTATTGATTCAAAAAAATAAGTTAATCAGCGCTGTAGATTTCGCGAAGCATAGCAAATCAATGCCAGAAACGTGATGCCAGAGACGCTTCGCAATAGCGTCTCTACAGCGCTGATTTTAATTCATAACGATTCAAAAAAATAATTTAAAAAATTAAAATCGAAATTAATTTTAAGTGTTTGAATAGACACAGAAGTTGAGTGCGTAACATCAGTTCTTAAGTGAAATGCCGTTTCAGTTGCCCAAGTTGCCCAAAAGCATCGTTAAAAATAATATTTAAAAATTTATGAACTCCTGAACTCCTGACCACGGTATCCAGTCAGAAAGTCACTGTTCATGCCCGTTTTAGTTTTTACTGATGTTAAAAACGATCGGGTAACACTTGGCTGGCTAGGCGTTCAAAGTGCTACCGGGTGGGTATTAACTCTAAGAGCCTGTTCAATATCTTTTTAGAAGTAAAGAAATAAAGGCTAAAACCACCATTTGAGCAGAAGTGTCTAGTTTGCGTTCACAATTTTTCCAAAGTATGTGACATTTTTCTAACCAAGCGAAAGAA